>LWDU01039141.1_pt1 | contig 21054 bp, 14 predicted proteins | sample 727161 | NCBI WGS metagenome assembly LWDU01 (sample SAMN04566230, study PRJNA314399) | hydrothermal vent metagenome | isolation source: deep sea hydrothermal plume seawater | place: Mexico: Gulf of California, Guaymas Basin | collected 2004-07-11
CCCGCAACTGCAAGGTAAAGCGCTCGGCGCCTTCGTGATCGGCTGCCTCGCTTTGATGGCACTGCTCATCGGGCGCCCCTAGCCGAACAACACTCCAGCCCCTTCACGGCCCCAGACGCACCTGAGCTGAGTTCAACTCCGCGTTGACTGCGGGATCGAAGTCCACGGCGTCTCCCGTGTACCCCCCCAAGTAATAGGAACGCTCATAGCTATGGCTGTGGCCCCCGTACACGACATCGACCCCGTAGTCGTCAAAGATCGGTGTAAATTCCTCCCGTAGGGTCACCATGGGGAGATCGAGGTAATTGGCGAAAGATTGGCTCCGAGTAACCCGCCCCCGGCCGGATTCGGTCACCGGAAAGATCGCCTGTGCAAACCCAGGAAGCCCACCATCCCCCGACCGGATCGCTATGCTTTGCCGCCCCAAACCCTCCATCCACGGCGCGCCCCGCGCGCCTCCCCAACTCGCCGGGGGCACCCGAACCCGGCGCTACGAACAGGTCATGAGGTTGTCTATGTCCGAGTCCGAAAGCTTCAAGTCGATCCCCGACCTGCCCCGAGCCTTCGCAAAATCCCAGGGCGACAAAGCCGCCCTGGTTCTTGGAGATCGCAGCATTTCCTACGCGGAGCTCGACGCCTCGTCCAATCGCATCGCCCAGGCGCTGATCACCGCCGGGATTGAACCCGGCGACCGCGTGGCCTTCCTCGACAAGAACGTGCCCGAGTACTTCGAGTTGCTCTTTGGCGCTGCCAAAGCCCGGGCGGTGACCGTCGCGGTCAACTGGCGCCTCGCGCCGCCCGAGATGGCCTACATCCTCAACCACGCCCGGGTCAAGGTGCTCCTCGTGGGACGCGAATTCCTGGGCCATGTCGACCAGATGGAATTCGACTCGCCCCCGACCGTCTTGGTGAGCGAGGGTCCAGAAGGCGATCGACTGGGTTTTTCCGATTGGTACGGCGCCGCGGAAAACGTCGACCCCATGCTCCCCTGCGAATGGGAGGACACCTGCTACCAGCTCTATACGTCGGGGACCACGGGGCTGCCCAAGGGCGTCGAACTCACCAACCGCAATTTTTTCAGCATGCTGGGCGTCGCCTCCAAGGCCTGGAGCTTCGACACCGAGAGCGTCAACCTCGTCGCCATGCCGCTCTTCCATATTGCCGGAAGCGGCTGGGGCTTTGCGGGCCTCTACAATGGCGGAACCAACGTGCTCCTCCGCGACGTGAACCCGACCGAAATCCTTCGGGTCATCGAGAAACACCGCATCACCAACGCCCTGCTGGTGCCCGCCGTCTTTCAGTTTCTGCTCATGACCCCCGGCCTGGAGACCACCGATTTTTCATCCCTGCGCAGCATCGTCTACGGCGCATCCCCCATCACCGAGGACGTTCTGGTCGGCACCATGAAGGCGACCCAGGTCGCCCTAGTCCAGGTCTATGGACTCACGGAAACCACCGGCGCCATTACTCTGCTCGGCTTCGAGGACCACGATCCGGGTGGACCCAAGGCCGATCTGCTTCGCTCGGCAGGGAAGCCCATGGAGGGCGTCGAACTGCGAATCGTCGACACCGATACGAAAATCGACTGCGAGGACGGCGAAGTCGGCGAGGTCTGGACCCGCAGTCCCCAGAATCTCAAGGCCTATTTCGCCGACGAGAAAGCCACCGCGGCGGCCTATCCCGAGGGCCGAGACAACGACGGCCTGGGCTGGTTTCGCACGGGGGATGCGGGCTTCCTGCGCGATGGCTATCTCTATATTCATGACCGCGTCAAGGACATGATCCTTTCGGGAGGCGAGAACATCTATCCCGCAGAGATCGAAAATGCCCTGATGGAGCACCCCGGCATCGCCGACGTGGCCGTGATCGGAGTCCCCGACGAAAAATGGGGAGAGACCGTCAAGGCAGTTCTGGTCCTGGCGCCCGAGGGGCCGCCGGATGACGACGAATTGAAGGCATGGTGCCGAGAGCGTCTGGCCGCCTACAAGTGCCCCACGAGTTACGACCGGGTGGAAGCGATTCCCCGAAACCCCAGCGGCAAGATCCTCAAAACCGAACTCCGCGCGCCCTACTGGGAAGGGCGCGAGCGCATGGTGAACTGAAGCCGAACTCAGCAGCGAACTCGCTTCTCAATCGAAAAGCCCCGCGTGCCGTGCGCGGACTAGGACCTCGATGGCGTCGACCCCGCGAATCGCCCCGCGTATCTCCTCGGCGAATTCCTTGCGCCGGGCTTCGAGGTTTTGGACACCGGCCTCGAGCAGACCGCGATTGTCCGCCAACTTCAAGGCCGTGGCGAAGAGAACCTTGGAAACCGACTCTTTGCGTTTCACGTGCTGTTGCAGGGCGTATTGGGTTCCCAGCAAAAGGCAGTCCTCCAAAAAGGTCTCCTCCACAATGATTGCCTGGGGGTCGGCGCGGCAGAGGGCATCGGCCACCACCCGGTAGGCCTCGAGGAAGGGGCGCAGGATCCGATGGGCGCTCAGGGGCCGGATCTGCTGGAGGAATTCAAGGGTGGCTTCGGCGCCGCGGCTCAGATGGTTCTCCCAGTCTCCGCCAGCGCCCTGATGGAGCGCCATCTCACGGCCCAACTCCTGCCGAAAAGTTTGCTTGTCTTCGAAAAAGAACTCGAACTTCAGCAGGTCCCGGAGCGCCATGGCTTCCTGCCAGAACCGGGCCAGCCGGTCGCCTTCGGCGAGTTCCCCAGCGCTGACCAGGGCCAGTTCGGCGATGGCTCCGCTCACGAAATAGTGGATCACGGCGTTGCGATAGTACGCCGCCGACAAATATTGATCCTCGGCAATGCGGTAAACGGTTTCCGGCCCCGAATCGAAGCGCACCAGCAGACCACTTTCGGTCAGCGCTTCGAGAGTTCTCTTTACGCCTTCGGCCGTGCGGAGATCCAGGGGCTCGGTGGTGGCCAGTTTTCGGCGCTCCACGTAGTCCACCAAATTCGCCAGACCCACCACGGTTTCGTCGGCGGAGAGCGCCCGATCCCCACGGCCGAGCAGCGCCAGGCAGACCAGGGAGATCGGGGTGATGGGCGTCGCCCGGTTGATGCGCACGCAGCACTCGAAGGCCAGCTTCTGCACCGCGAGGTTCTGCTCGTCGGGATCGGGATCCGCCGCAGGATTGGCGGGCCCGAGGCTCGCGGCCAGGGAAAGGGGCTCACCAAAATCCACAAAGATTCGGCCGTAGCTTCGACCGAGCCGCCGGATGATGCGCAGGAGCCAAGCGAATCCCTCGGTCTCCTTGGCGCCGCCACTCTGCTCGGACGCGTAGTCGCCCACATCCGAGATCTGGTCGTAGCCGATGGCCACGGGGATCAGGTAGACGTCGTCGCTTCGTCCGCGCAAGTAGGCATCCACCACGTAAGCCAACATGCCAAAGCGCGGAGGCCGCAGTTTTCCCGAACGCGACCGGCCCCCCTCGATGTACCACTCCAAGGGGAAGCGCTTCTCGATCAGGTAGTCGATGTAGTGACGCAAAACGGCTTTGTAGACCGGAAGGTCCTTGAAACTGCGGCGAATAAAAAAGGTTCCGCTGCGCCGGACCAACGGACCCACCGGGAAGAAGTTCATGTTGATGCCCCCGGCGGTGTGGTTCGGGGGTAGACCGTGCTCGTGGAGAAGCAGTTGCAATGCGGGATGATCGAGGTTTGACTTGTGGCTGGGCAGGAAGACCACGGGATGCTGCTGGGACAGGACGCGGACGCGCTCCACCGCCGCTGGGTCGAAGCGAATCAACTCGTCGTACCCCCGCTGGGTCAGCCGGCGCCAAAGCTGCACCACAAGGTCGATCACGAAGGGGCTGTGGGTTGCGGCGATCTCCTTCAGGTAGCGAGCGGCATCGCGGCCGACCCGGGCCTCGTCCTGACCGAGTTGTCCGGCCAGCCTGGCCAACTCCCCGCGCAAGGCCGGGCGCGAAAGCACTTCTTCATGGACGAAACGCGGCACCTTGTAGCGGGCACCGCGAAGCCGTCGCTCCCCGCGTTCCAGGGCCAGAGCGGCCTGGCGGGCAACGAAATCCGCCAGCCCCTGGGTGGCTCCCGCAGCGGCCTGGCCGAGACTGCGCCAACGGGCCTTCAACTCCGAGGCCAAGGCGGGCTCGCCGGCGACAACGCGCCAGCGGTCGGCCGTGAAGGCATGCACCCAACGCGCGCGCAATCGACTGGGGTCACGGGGATCGCCGAGTTTCAGCAGATCCGACCAGCGTGCCGTACGTCGTCCATCGCGCAGCGCAGGAAACCAGGCCACCCGCAACGGTGCAAAGAGCGGATCATCCCCTGCCGCCAGAGTCGCTTCCAATCGGGGGTCGAGCCCGCCCCGGGGTCTCCGCGAGCATGGGATCTTCAGGATCTCGACACGGCCCTCGTCGTTCGAGGGGTCGGGATTGGCCTCAACAATCCAGCGCCGAAGCAAGGTCTCCTCGAATCCGCTGGCGACATCGAGCAAAAAAACCACCCGACTGACACCGTCCGAGAGAGGCCAGACCGGAGCCTCCTCTGGACGAGGTGCCAAGGGATGAGGCGTTCCGGAATCAGCCACCGGGGAGTGCTTGCCCTTCCCCTCCGACGCCTCACCCTGCATCCGAAGTCCTTCCCCTTAGCGCCCGAGGACTTCGAGATACTGGTCGCGGATCGCCTTGATCTCTTGGTCGAGTCCTTCGACGGTCCAGTTCGATGTCTGCACCGGCGGAAGTACCACCGCTTCCACGGTGGCCGGGCGGACCACTAGGGCATCCTTGGGCAGGGCATCGAGCACGTTCCGGAAGACCACGGGGACGATGGGAACGCCTGCCTGCATGGCCATATGAAACGCACCCTTCTTAAAGGCGCCCAGGCGCGGGGTCAGGGAGCGCGTGCCCTCGGGCGCAATCGCGAGGGACAGGCCGTCGCCCAGGGCCTGCACCGCGGGCTCCAGGGCTTCGATTGCCCGGGCCGTGTTGAAACGATCGACGAAGACCACGCCGCTGGCCGCCAGCAAGGGGCCGAAGAGTGGATTCTTCAGCAATTCCTTCTTGCCCACACCGGTGACGTCGCGCCGCACGAGCTTGGCCATCAAGATCAAGTCGAGCCCGCTCTGGTGATTGAAGATAAAAACCGCCGGCCGCTGGGCCCAGAGGTTCTCCTCGCCTTCCACGCGCAGGTCCACGCCGGAGAGCGAAGTCGCGAGATCGCCAAAGAGCGCGCCGCCGGTATTGATCGCCTCCCGGCGACTGCCACTCACCAGGCCCGCGAGCAAACCCGCGCCCAGGGAAGGCGCCAGGCTGGCATACGCCAACGCGGTGCGCGCCCAGTCCTCGGCTCCCGGCGTGCCGCGACTGCTGAAGCGGCGCACCGGCCAGTGACGCTCCTTGGCAATCTGGGCCAGGCGCCGGTTGGGGTTCAGGGGACGCGGCCGGCCCACGATCTCGAGCAGGGGCATATCCTCGTCGCTGTCGGTATAAAAGAAGCTCTGGGCCAGATCCAGATCGTGGGATTCCGCCAACTGGCGGCCCGCTTCGGCCTTGCCCTCTCCCCAGCAGGTGGGATGAACGACCCGGCCAGTAAATACGCCGTCCTCGACATCCAGCCGGGTGCAGAGCACGTGGGGGATGTTCATCTCCTTGGCCAGGGGCTCGGCCTGGTAACGGGTGGCCGAAGAGACAATGGCCACGGTGTGGCCCATCGCCTGGTGGGCCTCCACCAGCGCCCGGGATTCGGGATAGATCTGGGTGGCCAGGTGCTTGGCAAAGACCTCGTCGCCGATCTCGAGCAGGACTTCCTCAGCCAGGCCGCGATAGGCGGCGGCGGTGGCCACCATCATGCCCGAGAAGCCCGTGCGCCCCAGGCCAAAGCTCAGGGCGCCGCGCAGGGAATCCACCACCTCCTTGGGCGCCATGCGTCCGGACAGGAGCCGCTCAAAGAAGAAGGACGCCGCCGAAAAGCCCGCCAACAATGTGCGATCGAGATCGAAGAACGCCCCGACTTTTGGACCCGAAGGCCCTTGCTGGATCTCTTTTGTCAGGCGCTGATGAAGGCTCAAGGGGCTCCCTTATTTGGCCGCGCCATTCTACCAGTGAATTCGATCGTCTACCCGGGTTCTCTGCCCCAAAAGGTGAGCTTTAGAACCTTCCTTGGAGAAGCGGGTCCTTCGCCCTCCCTGTGGCAGGTATATCCGCGGTTCCAGCCGCCCGGAGACGAGAGCCGCCAAGATTCCCCTACTCCGCCGCCTCGGCCCAGGGCTCCCGGTCTTCCTCGCCTCCGCCGAAGGCGTCTGGATCGAAGAAGATCTGGGTCAGGGGCGCATGGATTTCCGGCCCCAGAGGCCAGGCCTCGAGGACGGCAAGCAGTTCGGCCACGCGCCCAGGTTGCTCGGCGGCTCGGTCCCGCTTCTCCTCTGGGTCCTGGTAGATCTCGTAGAGCTCGGGTTTGGCATCACCGAAAGGCGGGGGCGAGGGAACCACCAGCTTCCACGGGCTGCGGATCAACGCCACGCCCCCTAAACCCTGGACGCGAAAGTCCGGGGGGCGAGCGCCCTGCCCGGCCGTGTTCTCGCCTTCGAGGATCTCGCGCCATCGGCCGACGCCGTCCAGGCCCGACGGGATCGTCTCCGACACCCCCGCGGCCTGCAGCAGCGTGGGCAGCACATCCTGGGCGGTCACAAACACCGAGCTCGTGCCCGGCCGGGTATGGCCCGGCCACCAGAGCGCCGAAGGAACCCGGATGCCACCCTCGTACACCGAACCCTTGCCCTCCCTTAGCGGGGCGTTGTCGCTGGCGCCGTCCTGGACATTGGTGCGCAAAAATTCCAGGGCTTCCACCGGCAGGGGCTCTCCGAAGATCGACACTAGAAAATTCATCGCGCTCACCAGGCCCTCGGGGTTGGCCGAGGGATTGAGCCCGCCGTTGTCGCTGAAAAACCAGACCAGGGTGTCATCCCCCATGCCCTCGGCCTCGAGCTTGGCCAGGATTCGCCCAATCGCTGTATCCAGTTCGGCCACCATACCCGCGTGAATTCTTCGCCGGGCGTCCAAGCTTTCCGGGTAGGCGGCGATCGTGGCCTCGGGGGCCTCGTTGGGGAGATGTGGCGCGTTGAACGAAGCGAATAGAAAAGTCGGGCGGGCCTTGTCCCGAGTTTCAAGCAGGCGCAGGGCCTCGTCGGCAATCAAGCGGGTCGCGTATCCGGATTCGCGAACCGTCACGCCGTTGCGTTGCCAATCGTGCCCCCCTCCGTGGTTGTGATCCCAATAGCCGATGCCCCCGGTGACATGACCGTAGAAGTGCTCGAAGCCCCGGGCCTGGGGGAAATAGCGTCTCTGTCGGTGGCCCAAGTGCCATTTGCCCACCATCAGTGCCTGGTAGCCCACGGCGGCGAGATACTGGGGAAGAATTTTCTCGTCCAGGGGCAGCCCGGTCGGATCGAGCTTCGAGATCGGTTGGACGATGCCCAGGCGCGCCGGCGATTTGCCCGTCATCACCGCGGCCCGGGTGGGGCTGCAGATGGGCTGGACGTAGAAGCGTTCGAGGCGAATGCCCTGGGTCGCGATCCTGTCGATCTGCGGCGTCCGGATCTCACTGCCCCGAAAGCCCACATCGCGCCAGCCCAGATCGTCCGCCATGATCAAAACGACATTCGGCGGGGCGGAAGTGGATGCGGGAGAAGTGGATGGGGCGGAAGTGGAGGGGAGGGAAGTGGAGGGGGCGGAAGTGGCCGGGGGAGAGATTGGAGAGGCAAGGACTGGAGAGGCAAGGACCGGAGGGCCAAGCATCGGAGAGGCAAGGATCGCCGCCCCAACAAGGAGCCAGAACCCGGCGGCGAGGGTCAGCGGCTCTCGAGTGACCTCGGACTCAATTTCGCCTATGCGAAAGCCCACACGAATAGCGAGACCGACCCGAATCGCCTCGGCTGCCTTGGCCGAGGCTTGGGCATCACGGCCGTTCGGATTCACGTGCCCCACCTCTCAGGCCTTTTTTCGGCCCTTCGCCAACGACGCTATCGGCCACGCCCTCCCCCATTGGTTTCTTCGACACTCCCCGGGTTGTCGGCGCATCCGACCTCGTCCGTCGCTTTAAAATTTTCCAGCACCTCTTGCATTCTTCGACTTGGCAAATCCCTGGCCAGCGCCTGTCCAGATCCCATCTCTCAGTTCCCCGGCTCTCAGTTCCCCAGCTCTCAGTTCCCCGGCTCTCAGTTCCCGGGCTCTCGGCTCCGAAAGCTCGGTGAGTATACAGCGGCGCGAACATTGGCCGGAGCGACTCGAGGCGGATACGATCTTGCCCATGACGGACAGCGATCGTCAGAAACCCCAACCCGGCTATTGGCCTTCGGCCTGGCCCGTGGAGTGTGGGGGCAATCGTCGCCAGAAGGCCCGGGCGGGCCGACTCGATGCGACCTCGGGCGACGCGGAAGTCGTTTTTCGCAACACCGGGCGCTGGAACATCATGGCCATCGAGCGCGATCCAGGGCAGTGGTTTGTAGGCGGCACCATGGCGGCCTCCGCATCGACTTCGACGACGGCCGAGTGGAAAGCCTCATTCCGTTCGGCAACGAGGGCGGCGGCATTATCGCGCCACCGGTCCACGTCCCGGAACTCAATCGCGCGGTCTGCTGGGATTCCCTGCGCGGCGGCTTGGCGGGGGTCGATACCTCGGGGAGCGGCCTCTCCGTGGCCTGGACCCTGGCCTTGCGGCCCTCCATGCAGCCCGTGGTCTTTCCCGAATCGGGCGAACTCGTGATCAATGACTTCACCGAAAGCGGAAGCGACGACCTGGTGGTCGTGGACCTGGAGAGCCGTGAACTGATTGAGCGGGTGTACACCGGCTCACGAATCGCCAACGGAATGTTCCTGAGCCCGGGCAGTGATCGCGATATTTTCTACTGCTCGACCCTCGGTCTTGCCCGGGTGGCCTGGCATTGAGTTCAGCCCTCGAGCCGGGAACGAAGGGACAGACGGCGCGTACACTGGCGATCTTGGGGATCTTGGCAATGGGGCTCCTGGCCGCCATCCTCTGGTTCCACCGCATTGAGTTCGATGCCCCGAACGTCCACCGAACCCTGATTCAATCCGACACCTATCGCTATTTTCACCCCGTCGCCGAATTCATCCACAACGAAGTCAACGCCGGCCGGCTCCCCCTGTGGAACCCCTACCAAATGGCGGGGCAGCCCTTCCTGGCCCTCCCGGTCACCGGGGCGCTCTATCCCCTAAATCTGTTGATCATGGGCCTGTTCGAGGCCAACACCGCGCTGGGTGTTCATGCCGTTCTGCATTTTTTTCTCGCGGGCCTCTTCACCGCACTGCTCGCTCGGCGACTCGGCCTGGGACTGGCCCCAAGCAGCGCGGCCGCCCTGGCCTACATGCTCTCGGGGCCCATGCTCCTGGGGCTCTACATGTCGGTGCATTTCTCCACCCAGGCCTGGCTTCCCGCCATCCTCTGGGCGCTGCACGGCCTGCTCTCCGAGGCCCGACTGAAATGGGCCCTGGCATTGGCGCTCTTTGCGAGCCTGACCTGTTATGGGGGCTACCCCCAGTTGTTTCTGTATATCGCTCAATTCAGCGGGCTCTTTGCCCTGGGCTCGTTCTTTTTCCTGACCCCTCCGGGCGCTCGGCTTCGGGTCATGCTGCTGCTCGGCCTGTCCGGGGCACTGGCCCTGGGCTGGATGATGCCCTTGCTGCTCCCGCAATTCGAGTTCACTCAGGAAGCCTCCCGCGGTCTTCAGGGGTTGACCCTCCAGCAGGCTTCGTTCCCCTTCATCTTGACCAACGCCCTGGTGGACGGAGCCACCCGGGATCTTGTCGATGTGGCCATGGCGAACCCAGCCGGGCCGGTCCTGGGGCGGGTGGCCCTGCCCGCCCTCTTCCTCCCCCTGGCCCTCTGCGGCCTGCTCGTACCCGGGGCCAGGGGCTACTGGATCTTCTTCGCGTTTTCGGCCCTGGGCACGGGACTGCTCATGCTCGGCCCCCAAAGCCCGGTCTTCGAGGTCTACTACCGCTTGCCCCTGACTGCCCTCTTTCGCGGGCCCATCCGCCTGGCTTTTCTCTATGCCTTCTGCGCCGCCATGCTCCTGGGATTGGGCGTCCAAGGTCTGACGACCTTCGTCGCCAAAAGACAAACGCCAGGATGGGCGGCCCCTGTCTTGGGCTTTGTTCTGGTCTTCATCATCGCGGGCGACGCGTACATGCGAACCCGCCTGAACTCCGCGCATCCCTCGAGCCACGAAAACGCACGGGGAGCGCCCAAGGAATTGATCGACTTCCTACGCGCCCGGCCCGGGCGAGAGCGGATCTACTTTGAGACGCGTCACCTCTATGCGCCGGGCTTCCTGCTGAAGGCCGGGTCCATGAATCAAATTTTCGTCGCCGGCGACTACGAACCCAGTCTCTATCGTGGCTACCTCGATTATTTTGAATACACCGGAAGTACTCCCTGGCACGGAAACTCCACGATTCTGACCCGGGACCGCCCCCATGCCGCGTATATCGACCCGCAGCTCCTTGACCTGATGAGCGTGCGCTTCTACGGGGCCTTCGAACCCGGCCGCGTCGACCAGCTTCCTGAACTCAAGGAGCGGTTCGGTCCTGCTCGAGCGCGCCTGGGCTCGGTCAAGGTCTACGAAACCGAAAGCGCCCTGCCCCGGGCCTACACCGTCGAGCATATCCATATCGCCTCGGACCAGGCCACGGCGATCCGGGCCATACGCGACGAGAGTTTTTCGCCGCGAACGATGGCCGTGGTGTCGGGCACCACCGCGGAACTGCCGCCTACTCTGGTGGGTTGGGGAGAACAGGCGGAACCCGAGGAGCCGACCCTCCAAGAAAGCCGAATCACTCATTTCTCTCCCCAGGCGGTAGTGATCGAAACGGACTGCCCAAAGCCTTGCCTCGCGGTTCTGACCGATCTCGATTACCCGGGCTGGCAAGCCGAGGTCGATGGCATCCCCACCCCCATCGTCCGGGTGAATGGACTTTTTCGCGGCGTGGGACTCGCGCCCGGCAAGCACGTGATTGCCTACCGCTTCGCGCCGAGCAGCTTCTCCCTTGGACTCTGGATCGCCCTGGGCGCGAGCGCTCTCGGCTTGGCCGCCTGGGTGGCCGACCGCCGCTGGCCCCACGGCGTCGCCTGATCCCTCGAATCAGTTCGGGCCGTCGCGACGGGCGATGCACACCAGCGAAACGCCCACAGGCAGATCGAAGCGGAGCAGAAGCCACGCCTCGAGATCGTAGAGACGCGTAAGCAAACCGTTGAGCCAAGCGGGCACCGCCCAGAAATCCGTCTCCGGTGCGAAGCGGCCCAGGCCCAGCCGATACGAAAGGATTCGCCATAGCGCGGCCAACGGGAAAAGAAGCGCGTTGGTATAGGTTCTTCGTTCCGGAGTCAGCCCCGCCGCGCGAATCACCGCCTCGAGTTGCCCAGCCGAATAGCGACGCCGGTGTTCGAAAGTCTCGTCGTGCTTGCTCCAGAGAAACTGGAACGCCGGCACCGCAACGACGATTCGGCCTCCCGGGGCCACGAGATCGGCCACGTTTTCAAGGAAGGCGATATCGTCGTCCAGATGCTCGATGACATCGAGGAGCAGGACCGTGTCGAAACTGCCCTTCGGAAAGGGAAGCTGGTTCAGGTCGCTCCGGACCAGGGTTTCGAAACCCCGCTTCTTGCATATCTGAAGCGCCAACTCCGAACGATCGGTCCCCACGCAGGGCCGCCGAGACATCCAGTTGCGAAGAACTCCGCCGGTGCCACAACCCAAATCAAGCAGAACACCTTCGCCGGGATCCCGGGCCAGAAGTGCGTTCAGGATCTTCCTCTTCCCCACGAACCACCAGTGGTTCTCCTCGATCCGGTCAAGGAGCTCGAATTCGCGATCGTTCACCGAGCCTGCCCTCCCCCGTCCTGGCCGGCTTGTGCGCTGAGCAACAGGAATGGAAGCAGCGGCCCAAAGACCCGCATTCTTTCAATCCCCTCCTCCAGCCGAGCCGCCTTGGTAAATCGGTTGATGATCTGGGGTGGGAAAAATCCGAAGCGCCGAGTGGCGCATGACACCAGGCCACCGGAAGCCAAAGCCCTTTCCACGCCCCGGCTACTCAATCGGAACATGCCCTTCTCCTCGGCCCAGGTCATGTCCTCGCAAAATGCCACCTGGGCGGCAAACAGGGGGTTGCGCCGATTGGGTTCAATGAAGCCCATCCGCCCGCCGGTCTCCAGGCATGAGACCAACCGGGCAATGGCGGCCCGGTAATCCGGAAGGTGATGCAGGATGAAAAAGCCCACCACGAAATCAAAAGGCCCCCCCAAGGCGTCGACATTCAACTGCTGAAGGTCCGCACAATGCGGTCGGCAGCGCTCGGACGACACCCCGCGATCGTCACGGGCCTCGACCAGACGGGCGAGTGCCGCTTCCGAAAGATCCAGCGCCACCAGGGACTCACAATGTTTGAGCAACTCAAACGTAAATCGGCCAAACCCCGCGCCGACCTCGAGGACCCTCGCCCCCGGCGTGATGCCCATTTCCTCGACCAGCCGGGCCACCAACCGGGCCGAATAGACGTCCGTGGCCTGGGGTTGAAGATGGGCGTGGGAGCGCGACGCGTAGAATTCGCGCTGGGCCTCCACGGGATCCCTCGCCATCAAGCCGGCTTTCCTCCCCGGCCGTCCAGATTCGTCGACCAGCGCTCCCCGTATTCGCCCAGGGGGTTGAGCGCAGCGTAGCGGTCCAGCAGGGAATAGCCGCGAATCCGCAGGAGCCCGATGAAGGCCATTAACCCATCCCGGAGCATGCTGACCTTGGTCCCGGGCTGATCCTCCCAATAGACGGGCACCTCGACCAGTCTTCGCCCCTGTTTCTTGGCCAGGAAGAGAATCTCGGCGTCGAAGCTCCAATCATGCACCCGCGAGAGTCCGAACAGGTTCTTACCCACCTTGGCATCAAAGGCCTTGAAACCGCAGGTCACATCCGAGACGTCGATGAGCATTCGCCGAACAAGGAAGGTAAACGCCTTCCCCATCAGTTCACGAAACTTGGGCTGGTGGACCGCGATGACTGCCTGGGCGCTCTTCCGAGTCCCGATAACCATTTCAAATCCGGCATCCAGCCTTTCGAGCAACCGATCGACCTCCCGAATGGGTGTCGAAAGGTCCGAGTCCGTAAACAGGATTTGCTCGCCCCGGGCCGCCTCGAAGCCCACCTTCAACGCATACCCCTTGCCGCGATTCGGCGTGTACCCCAGGAATCGCACGGGCGTCGAGAGACCCATGGCCGCCTCTCGCGCAACCGCGGATGTTTCATCCTGACTGCCATCATCGACAATCAGGATTTCGCTCGTATAGGGGCGCCCTGCCAGGTACGCGTCCATCTCGCGAAGCGAGGCCGTGATGCGCAAAGCCTCGTTGTAGGCCGGGATCAGCAGGGTCAGGCGGGGGTGATCCTCGGACGAGACCTCGGCCGCGGGTCCATTCGTGTCATCGCTCTCTGTCATGCCTTGTGCACCACTCCGCCCAGACGAATTCGCCGCGGCCCAGTATCCTTCATCCAAACTATTGCTGCTAGAAGGCAGGCGATGAAACTCAGAGCCCCGCTGGCCAGCGCCTATTCCACGTAACGCCTATTCCACGTAGCACCTATTCCACGTAGCCCTATTCCACGTAGCCAAGTGCGCGCAAATTCTCATGCACTTCCGAATCCAACGGCTCGGCCTCCACGGGAGAAAATTGCATTTTCGCATCAAGGCTGATCTTTGATTCCAGCATCTGCCGCAGGGTATGCGCGGCAACCGGCCTCTCGGCCCATCGATCGTTCTTCTCGTCGGGATCGTTTTCCAGATCGTAGAGTTCATAGGCATGATGCAGTTGCCCTTTTCTCTGGCTCGTTCGCACGAGTTTCCACTCACCGAACCGGAGGGATGTCAGTTTTTTCGAGCGGTAGTAGTTCGTGCCCTCGTCATAGAGCAAAAGATTGGACCAAGCATAAATCGAGGGCGGAGAACCCGCGGCGGCGGGCATGCCCAGCATCTCGGGAAGCAAGCTCTTGCCGTGAATTGTTTCCGGCACTGCCAGGCCCATCATGTCGAGCAGCGTTGGGGCCACATCGGCTAGCTGCACCAACGCTTCGCTCCGCCCTCCCTCGGGCAACACCCCAGGCAGGGAGAAAATCAACGGGACTCGAACCTCTTCCTGGTAGAGCGATCGACCGTGGCCCCATATCCCGTGGTCGAACAATTGCTCTCCATGGTCGGAGAGGAAAACCACCAGGGTTCGATCCCGCTGCCCCGACGCCTCAAGGCGCTCCAGCAGCGCACCAAAATACCCATCGATGAAGCTGACCTCTGCGCTGTAGAGCGAACGGATCTCGCGTTTGGCGGACTCATCGAGCCATGGACCGTGGTCATTCACCGCCTTGAAGACAAGCAGGTGTTCCGTGTATTCCTTCAACCAGCCATCCACGTTTCCCGAATATCCAAAATCATACATTTCCGAGTAGGGCGCCGGGGCCGCGTAGGGCGAGTGCGGATCGATTTCGTGAAGCACGGCGAATACAGGCTTCTCATCCTGGGCCTCGAAGCCCTGGGCGAGGAATCGGTCCCAGACCCGCCCGGCCTGAGCCTCGGGCGAGGGCGCCTCGAGAAGCGTGCTGTCCCGTTCGGCGAAGTAGTCGAATAAGTGTGCATAGCCGCGACCGAACCCAAACTCCTTGGAGAAGTGAGCATTGTTCGACACAGCCAGGGTCAGGTAACCCGACTCGGCGAACAACTCGGGCAAATAGGGAACCGACTCGGGAAGCGATGAGTTCGGATCCAGCACCGTATGCCCCGACGGGTGCAGGCCCGTCCAGAGCGACGCCACCGAGGGCCGTGTCCAGGATGCATTCGCGTGGGCCTGATCAAAGCTGAAACCGCGCTGGGCGAACTGGGTCAATGCCGGGGTCTTGACGGTCTGGCTTCCGTACGGCTCCAGGTAATCGGCGCGGAGCGTATCAAAAAGCACGACCAGCACGTTGTACGGCTTGCGCTCCAGGGACAGCAGTACGTCCTGTTCGAACTCGACGCCTTCGATGCGCGCGCGCTCCAGGCGGATCGTGCCTTCGCCGTCGCCGCCCGTATAGGGCCGGAAAATGGCCTGGATGGCCGCCATCTGTCCGGAATAATCGGCGAGGTCGATATCCAATTCCCGCTCGCCGAACTCCTCCGCAGCCAGTTCGGCGACGACACTTTCCGCCCCCGATTCGGCCCGCACGACCACCTGCCAAAGACCGCCGCTCGAGTTCGAACGGGCTCCCCGTTGGAGATTCATCTTGAGGCGGGCACTCTGAGGAAGCACGTAATGCCAGGCGATCACCGAGTTCTGGGGCTGAAGAATCCGATTCCCCTCGGCGGAGACGCGCTCCTGGGAATTGGCCGGCTCGCGCCCTGTCCCGGACAGTTGAAAGTCATAGAGCCTGACCCCCACTTGGCGCGAGTCGAAGGAAAGCCCCACCGCGATCGGGCTGATCCAATAGAGGGGTGCGATGACCAGCCGATTGAGACCCGGTCGTTGCGCCTCGGCGGGCAAGCTGATTTCCAGGGTCTGCCTCTCCCAACCCAAGAGGAAGCGTCCGAGATCCACGTCGTTCCAGAACACCCGGATGTTCTGATGCGGCAGCTTGCCCCGGGCGTCCAGGGGGGCAAGATCCAGGGTGAGCTTGCGATCCTTGACCTCCAGAACCACGATCTCCACGACAGACTTCGGCCCCTTCGACCAAATAGCGCGCCGTTGAGCATCGACGTACTGAAGCGTGTACCAGCCCTGGGTAAACCTCGCCTCCTCCCGTCGGTCGAAGACCGAGCCCAAGGTTTCATACCCGACCCAGGCCGCCGGAAGATCTTCAACCATGTCCAACACAACCGGGCGCTCCCGACCGGGTTCGGATTCTCCAGGGAGCGACTCGGAAAGCCGGGTGTCCGCGGACTCGCCGCAGCCAGCGAGCAAAGCGGCAAGAATCAACGAGACGACAAGAAACCCAGCCGAGCCAAGAGACCCGATAAAACGAAGGAAACGACTCAATCCCCTCGCCCTCCGCGCTTTGCCCAGCGGCCCTGAGGCGATAGGGCACGGGGAGGATGAAGCACGATCGACTCCCATAATCCCCGACATGCTCTGGTCTCCAAGCGCCAACCGTTGAGGCTTTTTCGTCCCCCGGCCTCACTTCATCCAGCCTCCAAGGAGGAAGTCCGGACGTGCTCTGCAACGATTCGAGCAATAATGGCCATCATACCGACTTTCCCAATGCGCTGCTCTTTCCAATCGACCCAAAATGATCTTCCAGGACTCGCGATCGAACCACCGGCGATCCTTGGGTGGCCGACGGTCGAGGTCGATGGTCGAGGTCGCTGGTCGAGGTCGCTGAGTTTCGCGTCATCTTCAACCGCTCATCCATCCCCTCATAATCCATCCCGCATGATGCATCCCCGACAATGCATCCCGGACAATGCATCCCCGACAATCCATCCCCCACAATGCATGAGGACAGATGGAAAAATCGCCTTCGGGATGCGGGCGCGGTAGGATGGTGCTTCATCACCAACCCCTTAAGCGGGTTGAATCTGCAAGGCTATGGAGCAAACCCCAGGGAGTAAAACCGGTTGGCCGGAAAGGATCCTGAAGGAGCGGGAATGCCCCCGAAGCCCCCGATTTTTTGGAGTTCGCTTCTCTTTGCCGGCAGCCTCCTGACCTCAGCCCTGGTCGTCATCCTCGGAGTCTTCAGCCTCGCCGGACAACTTCCGGCCCAGCCCTGGCAGACCGCCATCGGCGTGATGGACAGGATCCTCCCGAACCTCGAAGAGCTCGAGAAGCAAGCGCTCGAAACAATTCCCAGACAAATTGCGGTTCTCGGCGACTCAACCGTCGACTTCTACCCAGTGAACGAGAAAGTTCCAGACCGACTTCAGCAGGCTCTCGCGCGTTCATCGCCCCCGGCCCCGCCGGTCGCGGTCACGAACCTGGCCTTCCTCGCGTTGGGGCCCACGGCCTACTATTTCCTCGCGGATCGAATTGCCGCAAGCCGGCCCGACTTGATCGTCTGGGCGGTTAGCCTCACCCACGCCTCGGAGCGGTGGCGCCGATCCCTGCCCCGCCCAGAACTCGCGGGGTGGATGGCCGCCGAGCGAATCCCCAGCACTCTGACGATGCCCATCGACGATATCGGCCTGACCGCCGACGAGTTGCTTTTCTATCAACTGCTCGTCCGGGCCGACCCGGGAAGCCAGTGGCGCGACCTTCGGGTCAACCTGTCGCGAATCGACAAGTTCAGAGCCAAGTCGGAAGAATGGCTGGCGCAATTCACCGGGACCCAGCCCGAAAAAGGCTTCGGGATAGTCTCGGCCTTGAAAAAACTCAAGAGCCACAAACACCCCGATCTACCCGACCGCTACAACCGGCTCGGCGAAATTGAACATTTCGGAAGCGCTCTCGATGGAATCGACTCTGGACATCCCACGGTCCGTTTCATCGGCGCCGCTGTTCAGGTTTTTTCCGAGGCGGGGATCCCTGTCCTCGTCTACTTGAATCCAGTCAACATCCAGCACCTCGAAAAGGTCGGCGTGGTCGAGGCCCCAAAGCTCAGGCGCTCGGTGAATGCCTATCGGGAAGCCGTGGAGAACAGCGGCGGTTTCTTCCTTGATCTCCACACCGCCTTCCCAGACAACCACTTCAGCGACATGTCTGGGCATTTCCGACACGATGACGAGATCGAGGCCCAAACCGAACTGGCCGAGACCCTGGCTCGCTACATCCTGGACAAGGGGATACTCGACGCGCAACGGGCCGAGGCCGCCGAGATGGGGAGAGCAAAATAGTGCTCTTCAACAGCCCCCAATTCGCAATTTTCCTCCTCGCCGTGTTGAGCCTCTACCGCGTGGTTCCCACGCGGTACCGCAATCCCCTGATTCTTGGCGCGAGCCTCGTCTTCTACACGCTCTGGCTTCCCGCGTACCTGATCCTGCTCGGAGCGGACATCGCCGTCAACTATGCCCTGCTCCACGGCATTGCCCGAGGTCGGAGCCCCCGACTCTACTTGGGGGCCTCGATTGCCTTCACCTTGGGGCTGCTGGTTTTTTTCAAATACGCCGCAATGCTCGTCGGAACCGCGCTTCCCGTCCTCGAGGGCGTCTTCGCCGTGTCACCGGCGATTCCCGACTTCTTCCTTCCCCTGGGCATTTCCTTCTACAGCTTCCAAATCCTCGCGTTCAGCATCGATACGTATCGCGGAGAAACACCAGAGCTTCCCAGCCTCTCCCGCTATGCGCTCTTTATTTCCTTTTTTCCTCAACTCGTCGCGGGGCCGATTCTCCGTGGAGCCCAGTTCCTCCCCCAACTCGCGAGAGGCGGAGAAATCACCGCCGAGCGGACTCGCCGCGGCTTCTGGCTTCTCGGCATCGGGCTTGCCAAGAAGGTGATCCTCGCCGACTACCTGCTCTCGGGTTTTTCGGATCTTGTCTTCGACGCTCGCGGTGTCGAAGCCCCCGTCTTTTACTGGGTTGCTCTCTACAGTTTCGCGTTCCAGATTTATTACGACTTTTCCGGGTATACCGACATGGCGCGGGGAATCGCCCTGCTTCTCGGCTTTGAACTTCCTCTCAACTTCATGGAGCCATACCTCTCCCGCGACCCCTCGGAGTTCTGGCGCCGCTGGCATATCACCCTCTCCCGCTGGTTGAGCGACTACCTCTATATCCCGCTGGGCGGAAACCGCCGGGGGCCTACGCGAACGCTCATCAACCTGATGCTCACGATGCTACTGGGCGGCCTTTGGCATGGAGCCAGCTGGAACTTCGTGATTTGGGGAGGGATCCATGGGTTGATTCTGGTGATTCACCGGGGCCTGGGACTTCGCCGAACCACCCCGGACACCCCCATGAGTTGGGGGGACATTCCGCGTATCCTGATTTTCTTCCATCTCACTTGCTTGGCGTGGGTGTTCTTCCGAGCCGCGGACTTTGCGGCCGCCCTCGAGTTCATTGGTCATCTTTTTACGGGGACCAACACCTTCGGCCTTCCGCTGATGCAGATGGCGGTGATCGGATTCTGCGTCCTGCTCCATGGAGCCGAACGATCCCTGCGCACCCAACTACCCAGCCTGAGGAGTCGGCTCGCTCAAAGGCCGTGGGGAAGCGCCTTGGAAGGCGCGGTGCTCGGAGTCCTGATCGGCGGGGCGATCGTCACTTCGGGGGTCGGGGGCGACTTCATCTACTTCCAGTTCTAGCCGTCGCCGAGCAGAACGAGTCACACGTGATTTCGGAGCATGAGTTCCTTGGGATGGGGGTCGAGAAAAAGCTGTCCTATCAGGGACTCAATTTCATACTTACGAACGTAGTGCCTCAAAAGCGTGACGGGGACAACCAGGGGAATCAACCCGGTCCGATACTCATTCACAATATCGGCCAATTCCATCCGAGACGCGGAATCCAAGTGTTTCTTCAAGTGCCCGGCTGCGTGCTGCAAGACATTTGAGTTTCGTCCACGGGACGCCAGCAGGGCAAACGCAGCCATGAACCCGCCCCGGTACTGGTCACGGAAAGCAGCCCGCGGCGCGCCTTTAATCTCCCCAACAAGGCGCCCAAGTTCTCGGTACGCCACCGTCGAGTGCGCCATGATCTGGAGCTTGTGCACCGAGTGAAATCGCACCACATCCGCTGCCGACCAACGCCCCTCGAAGAGATCGCAGACCCGGCGGTAGGCAAAAATTCTTTCGATGAAATTCTCCCGAAGCCTGGCGTCGCGAAGCCGACCCTCCTCCTCAACGGGCAACTCCGGATAGGCGTCCATCAACGCCCCAGCATAGAGGCCCACGCCATTCCGGGCGGGCATCGACTTCTTCCCGTACACCTTGACCCGGGTCATCCCGCAACTCGGTGAGTCCTTCTTCAGCACATAGCCGGACAACCCGAGTTCCTTCAGGGTCCGGACACGCTTGACCGAATATTTCTCCATGGCAGCGGTATGTTCGAGGCCCGACTTGATCTCCACCATGCGAACCCCCTCCCCAGTATCGACCAGGCGAAGGGCCGGTCGCGGCGTCCCCATTCCGACCTCGACTTCCGGGCAGACGGGAACCCATTCGACGAACTGGCCAAGCTGCTCCGGCTTGTGACCTCCATCAAAACGCACCTTGTTCCCCAAAAGACACGACGAGATCCCCAAACGAAGAGGGGTCGACTGGGGCTTTGTTTTCGCATTCATTTCCTGGCTCCGATGTTTTGAGCCTGTCTGAAGCGGTCCAGTGCAACTTCTCGGCGCTTGGCATGATCAACCGAGGGTTGCGGATAGCCTGCCGGGGACTCTCCCGCGTGGGGGGTGTGTATGGATCGATCGGGCACATCGCGCAATTCCGGGACCCAGCGCCGAACATAGCGTCCACCGGGGTCCCAGCGCTGTCCCTGGGTCGTCGCGTTGACGATTCGAAAATAGGGCTGGGCGTCGGTTCCCGTGGAAGCCGCCCATTGCCATCCCCCACTGTTGGATGCCCTCCTCCCAGGGAGCGAATCTCCCGGGATCGGTAAACGACGCGGTCGGAACGGGGCGGGTCGCGGTTCGCGAGTTCCTCGCCCAGACGATCCAGGCAATCCAGCAAGAAACGCACCCGGGGCTGGCCCGAATTCATTCGCGAAAAAATTCTTGGGTCGAGCACGAAGATCGGAAGCCACTCTTCCACGCGCTCTGACAGCGCGGCGAGCGCGGTATTGTCCTGGAAGCGCAGATCGTTCCGAAACCAATGTATTCCGCGCACGCTCGGCACTGCCCCGCCCGGGCTCACTGGAGAATCCGATTTTTCGAACCCACGATTTTTTGCACAATCCCTGTGACCGAACCGAAATTCAGCCTCAAATGCTCATCTCGCCCTATATTTACATCACTGAGTCCCACAGACCCACGTGCAGCACGCGCCAATGCCAGCCCGTTGAAAGTCCTAAGGAGAGCCTGTGAGAAAACGACGACTACTCTTCAGCCTCGCCACCCTAGGGGCGCTCTGCAGCTGCGCCGGCCTACAGACAGTGAACTCCCCCCTGGAGCGAATCGACCCCGAGGCCGGATATCGTCCGTTCACC
>LWDU01041935.1_pt1 | contig 21045 bp, 19 predicted proteins | sample 727161 | NCBI WGS metagenome assembly LWDU01 (sample SAMN04566230, study PRJNA314399) | hydrothermal vent metagenome | isolation source: deep sea hydrothermal plume seawater | place: Mexico: Gulf of California, Guaymas Basin | collected 2004-07-11
ACGACAAGCAGTAGCGTGTCTGCTGACTTTGGGAATGTTGCTTCTAGTTTTAAGCGATTTTTTTGGAACGGTAAATCAGGGGATAGAAGTTCTGCAACATTGGTATTAACGCCAAGATTATTAATAGTAAATTGAAGACTACTTGCGCTGAGTAAAATAAATAGACTGACAACAACCCAAGGGAAGCGGAGGACTACGGAACTCAGTGCAAACAGAGCACTATGGGTCGGAGTAAGGTGATCAGGCATAGTCGATATTTAGTTATCAGGCGATTGAAAGGCAGTTATTATATCCAACTGATCGGCGACATGACAGAGCGACTTTTTTGCAAAATGGAAGGATAGTCCTAGTTTAATTAATTCGAAGATTTCGTTGGGGTGAGTAGCAAGATATTTAAGTAAAGTGTTGAGTTGTACTTCGCCGTGGTCATCAAGAGAGTGGCTTATGGCTTTGGGTAGATTCATTGTGGCCGAATCGGCAATAGCTCGGATAGCAACAAAAGGAATATCGTTAAGTTGCGCAATACGAGCAATTGCAGCGCTTTCCATATCCACAAGATCAGCACGGGTGGTTTTATGGAGCTGCTCTTTATTTTGCCAGTGGGAAACCAGTTGCTTGCTTTCCAGTAATTTTCCAGACGAGATTGCTTTAGGCGCTGTTAATGTGCGGCATAAATATTCAGGCCAAGAGGTGGGTAGATTGATGAGGATGTTCTGGTGGTCAACGATTTGTGCGGGTATGACTAAGTGCCCGGGTTTTAATTGCTTCGATAAGGCACCGGCGCAGCCCCAGCTGATCAGGTGGTCAACGCCGTGAGAGATTAGTTTTTGGGCGGCATGAGAAGCATTTTCAGAGCCCGTTCCTGACCGGATTACTGAAATGTTAGCATCCAGAGAGTGAATCTGGCCTTTTTTTATTTTGGCGTTAGTGAGTGAAGATAATTCTTCTGGTAACGCAACAATAATTCCAAGAATCACAACTTCTGAAGTTCGTTACGGTAACGCGCTAATGCCCATAGAGGAAAAAATTTATCGTAGCCATAGTATTTAAGATAAAAGACTTTAGGAAAACCAGGTGCTGTGAAACCGGGGTCAGCCCAAAGACCCTCTTGAGTTTGATGGGATAAAATATAATTTATGCCATTTTTAACTTCGGGGCTATTGACTTCACCCGCTGCTAATAAGCCAAGAAGTGCCCAAGCGGTTTGAAAACTAGTACTGCTTTCAGCTTGTCCCCGTGTACTATCATCGTGGTAGCTATAATTATCTTCGCCCCAGCCGCCGTCATTATTTTGTACGCTTTTTAGCCATTGGACGGCTTGGGTATACATAGGGTCATTTTTGGGTACTTGGGTTTGCTCTAAACCTAATAGAACCGACCATGTGCCATAGATGTAATTCGTTCCCCAGCGACCAAACCAAGAGCCGTCTGATTCTTGTTCTTTACGAAGATAAGTAATAGTTTTATCCAGTGTTTTTTGGTATTCAGGATGGCTGTTAAGTTGATGTCCCAGTAACATGGCGCAACGTGCACTGACATCAGCGGTGGGTGGGTCCAGTAAGGCGCCATGGTCAGCAAAAGGGATATGGTTTAAGTAGTAATCGGTATTATCACAATCAAAGGCGCCAAAACCACCGTTTTTGGATTGCATGCCTGCAGTCCACTGTGTTGCTCTGTGAATGGGTTCTTCAAGGTTGTTTAGGTCATTAGCGTTAGCCATGGCAAATGCCACAAGGGCTGTGTCATCTACGTCAGGGTAGTGTGGGTTTTCAAATTGAAAGGCCCAGCCACCACCGTTGAGATGTGGTTTTTGTATTTGCCAGTCTCCGGCTTGTTTATCTAACTGTTTTGTTTTTAACCAGTTGTAAGCTTTTTCTCTAGATTGCCGTGTTCCTTGTAGATCGGCTTCTTGTAAGGCCAATGCGGCTAACCCAGTGTCCCAAACGGGCGACAGACAGGGCTGGCAATAGGCTTCTTGGTCTCGAAAAACAATTAATTTATCTATGGCTTTGCGAGCTGTTTTAACGTCAGGGTGGTCGCGGGGCAGGTCTAAAAGTAACATGGCCTGGTGAGCGGCAATCATAGCAGGGGAAATACCACCCAAGCCATCTTCACCATTAAGTCTTTCGGTAATCCAGTTCAGTGCGAGGTCAAAAGATTTTTGTGTTAATCGTTTAGGGATGAGTGGACGGGTGATTAGGCCTAGCTTATCTAAACCTAAGAAAATTTTACTTAACAAGGTATCGTTAGAAAAATATTTTTTTTCTTCGTAAGGCGGCGTAACAAATAACTCAGCAATATTAATTTTCTTAGGGTTAAGTGCTTTTGCTTTTAGGGTACACAGAATAAAAAGAGGAACCATAACGGTTCTTGACCAGTAAGAAACGCGATCCAAATGAAAGGGAAACCATTTGGGAAGTAACATAATCTCAACCGGTATGTAGGGTACGCCACGCCAAGGGATTTGTTCAAATATAGCCAGAGTAATGCGGGTAAAAACGTTTGCTTTAGCTGCTCCGCCTTGACCTAAGATATAGTTTCTGAGATTAACCATATGCGGTGATGTGGGTTCGTCACCGGCTAATTTTAGGGCGAAATAGACTTTCACGCTACAGCTGATATCTTCTACCCCTCCAGTAAAAAGAGAATAGCTGCCGTTGGTCGCTTGACGAGCCCGTAGATAGGTGGCCATTTGTTCTTGAAGCGAGTCGTTTTCTTCGCCATGATAATGCATCATTATGATGTAGTCGGCGGTGATCGAGCAATCGGCTTCCAGTTCAAAATGCCAGTATCCTTGATCATTTTGAAGATTAGTGAGTTCTGCCTGGGCGGAATGAATTGCAGAATCAAGGTCCCATGCTTTTTTAGCAGAGGCATTAATAGATTCTAGATCGTTTTTTTCATTAAATGATTCAGTAAACATAGCTAAAGCACTCTATTTAGTTTCGGTTGGGACAGCGTTAGGGGTGTATTGCCAATCGTTTTGGTGTAGACCACGTGCAGCAAATTTAAATAGCCAGGTCAGTAAAAAATTACTTTTACCGGTTATGCGTGTAGCGAGAATAGTTGCTTTAACGCTGTTGCGGGTTATTTTTACTTGGGATGATTGATCGAAATCAGTATTGGCTTTAATTTTTTGCATATTTAAGACGGCCATGCCTAAGGCCCAAAGGCAAAAGTTTCTAATTCCGGTTTCATGTGTAGGAATTAATTTTGTATAAGTCAGTGCATTTTCAAGGTGGTCGTGACCAATACTTATGAGGTGTTCTAGGCCGTGTTGGAATTGATCGTTATGATTCGAGGTGCTGAGCTGTTGAAGTTCGAAACCTGTTTCGTTGAAAATATCTTGGGGTAACCAGCATACGTTACGAGAGGCATCGTCCCAAATGTCTTTGAGAATGTTCGTCATTTGGAGTCCTTGACCAAAAGAAACCGATAATGCGAGTAATTGTTCGCGGTGTTGGTTAATTTCTGGGGAATAATGACAGAAAAGCTTGGTGAGCATTTCACCCACACAACCGGCTACGTGGTAACAGTAGTCATCTAGGTCGGGCAGGGTATTGAGTCCTTTGCTAAGATCCAGGGCCTGAAACTTAGGCATTCCTTTTGCCATGGTTTCAACACAACTGATTAAAGCGTCTTGTTGTACTTGGTCAAAGGTGTGGGTGATCGCAACGACTCGGGGGATCAAGTGGCACAAGGTATGTTCAGCGGGAATAGTTTGTTCAGATAACAGGGCAGATAATTCGAGAGAAAAGATTTCAGATTGCTGGGTTTCTTTAACAACGTCAATGAAACTGGAACAAAAAACCTTTTTTTGACTAGCGGTCAGGGCCGTTTCATCCTCAATGGTGTCAACGATACGGCAGAGTAAGTAGGCGTTAGCGATAGGTTGATGAAGCTTCTCGGGAAGCTGGGGGATGGTTAAGGCAAAGGTGCGAGAAACGCCCTCAAGTAAGTAAGCTTGCAATTCATCATCTGAAAGATTCTTGAGTTGATTGCGATCGTTGAGTTGAGTGGACATTTTCGACATGAAGAATTAGTAACCGAATAGTTAATTAGTTAAGACTATAATAGTAACTTTGTTGTGTTTTTGCAAATTGTTGTTGTTTTTATAAGTAATAGTTCAGGAGTGTTGCGGTAGCGTGTCCTTGGGGTCGCGGTTATGTGTGCTAATAACACGACGATATTGTCTTATCCTATTGATGTATAGGTATTTTTTATTGCGTGGTTTTTTTTGAGTGTTTTAGTGATTACTTGTTGTATTATTGATAATTATTGGACTCTTACGAGGAGCTTGTTCCGTGGCAATTTTACTGGCGTTAGTGGGTGAAATAAGGTATTCTTCCGTGCAAAGTCGAGTTTCATATATAATAGTATGATTTAATAGGGTTTTACCTATAAATTATCCGAAAACGAAGAGGCCGTACGGAGTGGGGCATTTTTGCGTATGTTGCTATAAAACAACGACAGGGTAAAGTGTTAATAGTTGATTTTTTTAATGTTTTTTTAATCTAGATAGTTTGAATTGGAGAGAAGGCTGATGGGAGTTCCATTAAGGCAGCAAGTGAGTGTGGGCGCATATCTTTTAAAGCAAAAGCTGAAAGGGGTTAAGAAATACCCGTTGGTTTTGATGTTAGAGCCATTGTATAGATGTAATTTGGCTTGTGCGGGCTGTGGAAAAATTGATCATCCAGATGAAATTTTAAATAAGCGACTTTCCGTAGCAGAGTGCATGGACGCGGTTGATGAGTGTGGTGCGCCCATTGTTTCTATTCCAGGGGGTGAGCCTCTGATACATAAGGAAATGCCAGAGATTGTTGCCGGTATTGTGGCTAAAAAGAAATTTGTTTATTTGTGTACCAATGCCTTGCTTCTGAAAAAGAAGATTAAAGATTATACCCCGTCACCGTATTTAACATTTTCTATTCATCTTGATGGTAACCGTGAGCGACATGATGAATCAGTCTGTCAAAAAGGTGTTTTTGATATTGCGGTTGAAGCAATAAAGTTAGCGATAGAGCGTGGTTTCAGAGTTAATGTTAACTGTACTCTTTTTCAGGGTGAATCGTCACAGGAAGTTGCCGATTTCTTGGACTATGCAATGACCTTGGGTATTGAGGGCGTGACTATTTCCCCAGGATTCAGTTATGAGCATGCACCGCAACAAGATGTCTTTATTAAGGGTAAAGAGATAAAAGATTTATTCAGGGGAATATTTAAAATTGGTCAGGGGCGTAAGTGGCGCTTGAATCATTCCTCTTTATATCTTGATTTTCTTGCAGGCAATCAAAAGTATGAGTGTACCCCTTGGGGTAATCCGACTCGAAGTGTTTTTGGTTGGCAAAAGCCTTGTTATCTTTTAGCGGATGAAGGCAATGCGGATAGTTTTTCTGAACTGATGGAAACAACAGTATGGGAAAATTATGGAACCTCTAAGAATGAAAAGTGTAATAGTTGTATGGCACATTGCGGTTTTGAAGCAACGGCAGTTGAGGATATGCTTAGTCACCCATTGAAAGGGCTGATGGTTTCATTGAGAGGACCTAGGGTTGAAGGTGATATGGTGGCAGAACCCGTGCCTGAGTATGTGGCTAGAAATTTGGCAGATATTCCGGTTAAAGTTGATCTTAATTAGAAGATTGAGTTTTGTGAGTAATAGTTAATTAAAAGAGTAGTGACATGAAAGTAGGAAAGGTGTTTTCAGGCTATAAATATATCCTTTTTTTGGTTTTATGTTGTTTCGTGTTTTCGGTTAAGGCAGGCGAAGCAATATCAGCAAAGGATGTAGTGAGCACTTTTCAGAGTCGATTGATTGATGCGATGAACGGTGGTGCCGCCCTAGGCTTTGATGGCCGATATAGTCAAGTTGAGGTGGCCGTGAGAGAAAGCCACCACCTCGCCAAAATTGCCCGAATAGTCGTCGGAAAAGAATGGGTAAAGTTGACCAAGACGCAGAAAAGATTGTTAGTTGAGCGGTTCAGTCAGTTGATTTTTTCATCGTACGCTAAGTTCTTCAGTGAGTATTCGGGGGAAGCCTTTAGTTATGTTTCTGAAGAAGAGACACGGCGAGGGGGGGTTATTGTTCATACCTTATTTGAGATTCCTGATGATGAGGATGTCAAGTTTGATTATATGATGAAGAAAAAGGGTGATTCTTGGCGAATAATAAATATTATCGCTAATGGCGTCAGTGATTTAGCCTTAAAGCGTTCTGAATATACCAGTGTTTTATCGGGCAAAGGCTTTGATGCTCTTATTGCGATGATGGAGCAAAAAATTAATTCATTTTCAAAAGAGTCATAATGTTGTGCGTTCCATAAATGAGCGGCAAGTGTGGCTGAGTCACTGTGCCTTAGTTCTGGTCTGTTGTTTTTTTGTAGTCGGCTGTGCAACCACCAACAAGGACATTGCCGTTGAGGACCCTTATGAGGGCTTTAATAGGCGGATTTATAGCTTTAATCAAGGGGTTGATAATTACTTCTCTGGGCCGATAGTCACTGTTTACGATATGATTACACCCGACTTTTTACAAAAAGGAGTGGGTAATTTTTTTGCTAACCTCAATAGTGTCCAAGTGGTTGTAAATGATCTTTTGCAAGGAAAGATTATCCAAGGGACTCGAGATACGGGCCGATTTGCAATTAATTCCACATTAGGTGTTTTTGGTTTGTTTGATGTGGCCAGTTATGTTGGCTTAAAGCAAAATACTGAAGATTTTGGGCAAACGCTGGGCGTTTGGGGGGTGCCTACCGGGCCGTATTTAGTGTTGCCTTTTTTGGGGCCGTCTACGCTTTTTCAAGGCGTACCCGGTGTCGCAGTGGATGCTTTGTCTAATCCGGTTACTTATGCGGTAGCATTACCTTTAGTGCAGGCTCTTTCGGCGGTTAATACGCGCTCGGAGGCAGAGGCGTCGCTAGATTTTATCAATGAATCAGCCCTGGATCCTTATGCGTTTACCCGCGCCGCTTATTTGCAGTGGCGACAACATTTAATTACCGACGGTGAAGGAACGGCGCAGGCTAGTTTTGAGGCGCTGGAAGATGAAATATTCTTCGATGAGGATGATGACATGGAGCTTGATCTACTTGAGAGCGGGTTGAAGGATTCCGCTAAATTGCCTCAGGAGTCAGGCGAGAGCGGTTTACCTGAGCGTACAAGCTTTATTGACACTGCTGATGAAAGCAGTGACGTTGACAGAACCTTGGATTTGCTAGAAGTTGAATTAAAACAATCTGCCGCTGAACACGGAGCGATGTCGGTCTTGGAAGCAAGTAACCCAGAGACGAATTTGCACACGACTACAGAATAAGTTCAGACGTTTGGTTAACTAAAGTGTTGTTGGCTGCTCGACTATGGTAGCTAGCCTTGCCAGCGTACCTCTATATAACAACCCCTCAATAAGCAGTCAGTTGTTGACTGTTTATCGAGGGGTTGTGGCAATAGCTAGATTGATTAGAGTGTTTCTAGGATCAGTAATAAGACAAGTGTTAAACCGAGTCCGCAATGGAGGACGCCTTTAACAGAGGCCATAGGTCCCAAAATACCGAGCTCAGGTGGCTCAGCCGCTTTTATAGCCGGTATTTCTTTAAGGGCTGGCCAGGCACCATTGATCGCGATAGGGATTATAACCATCAGGCATATCAGTAAAGCGAAAGCGCTAAAACCGTGTGGGTAGTGTGAAGATGCTCCCATAAGAAATAGCATGGGTATTGAAAACAAGGTGTTAGTTCTAGAGGCTAGCCCTGCCTTCGCTAACGCCTCTGCGGCGTCTGAGACAGCTTTTTTGGCTTTAGAGCCCGATTCAGCAGCGGCAATAACAATTTTCTGATTAGGCCAGATAATTAACCAGACATTCAAGAACATAATGATACCTATGAGGGCGCCAATATATAGGTCCATGGACATATTGAATCCTCTTAGCAGTATAATTGCTACACCGGTAATGACGGTTGCCATGGCTCCCCAGCGGAACCACCATAGTGCCCGTGGTACTAGTTTTTTAACAGCATCTGATTTTGCGGCAGGTTCTGCTTCTTTGAAATATTCTGTTTGTACAAAATTGAAATAGTAAAGTAAGCCGATCCATGCGATACCGGCTACAAAGTGACCCCAGCGCATTAGCATTTCAATTCCTGCGCCTGTGGTAATAATATCCATACTCCCCCCCCCTTAGATTATTGATGGCATAACAACGATTTAAAAATGCATTAAAAACAAATATTTAAATCTTTCTTTTTATGTCATAAATTAACTGTATCTGTCAAGTGATAACGGTAAGTTTTGCGGCAAGGTGTGTTGGGGGTGTTAAGAGGGTATTCGGCGGTGATTTAAATTGTGTCGAAAAGCTAAGGGACAGAAAGTCAGCGCGGGGGGTTAAGGTCCGTTGCAGGGTGACAGAAAAAAATTTCCTTCGGTAGTGCGGTTGTTTATTCTTGTGCTTTCAGTGCGGTGAACTTGAGGTATTTAGGGGGTTATAAAATTGTTATCCGGCGTTGCAATGCGGCACCGGTAAGAAATGGTGCCCAGGGACAGAATCGAACTGCCGACACGAGGATTTTCAGTCCTCTGCTCTACCGACTGAGCTACCTGGGCACAAAGCTGATGGTGGCGTATTAAACAATCCTTTTAAGCTTTAGTCAAGACCAATTTCTTAAAGAGAGGATCTATTCAAGAATTAAGGGCTAAAGGGTTCGCTGGTTTGCATCTATAGGTGAGCGGATTAGGATGGTTTTCTAAGTGAGTATCGCTAACTGTAATGAAGGCAAGCTTAAAACTATAAATTGATGTAAAATTAACTGTTTTTATTTGGGTTAAATTTTACGATTATGGTGGACTTTAGAGGGACGACAATTGTGTCCGTGCGGCGCGGTGACCGCGTCGTTATCGGTGGCGATGGTCAGGTGACTTTAGGCAATACAGTGATGAAGGGAAATGCTCGAAAAGTAAGGCGATTGTATCATGATCAGGTGATTGCTGGTTTTGCGGGTGCAACGGCAGATGCTTTTACGTTGTTTGAACATTTTGAGGGTAAGCTTGAGAAGCATCGAGGCAATTTAACGCGTGCGGCAGTTGAAATGGCTAAAGATTGGCGAACAGATCGGGCATTAAGACGGTTGGAGGCCTTATTGGCTATTGCTGATTCGAAGGTTTCATTGATAATTTCAGGGACAGGAGACGTTATTGAACCAGAACATAATTTGATGGCGATTGGTTCTGGAGGGCCTTATGCGCAATCAGCAGCACGTGCGTTATTAGAAAACACAGAATTAAGTGCCTACGAGATTGTTGAAAAATCGTTAACGATAGCGGGAGACATCTGTATTTATACCAATCACAATTTACGTATTGAAGAACTTGTAACGGAATCAGAATAATTAATTTGCTATGACACAAATGACACCAAAAGAAATTGTACATGAACTTGATAAACACATTGTTGGCCAGGCTAATGCCAAACGTGCTGTCGCCATAGCACTTCGTAATCGCTGGCGGCGATTGTTAGTCGATTTATCACTACGTGATGAGATAACGCCTAAAAATATTTTAATGATCGGGCCGACGGGTGTAGGAAAAACTGAAATTGCCCGTCGTTTAGCGCGGTTAGCGAATGCGCCTTTTATTAAAGTTGAGGCCACTAAGTTTACTGAGGTGGGTTATGTGGGGCGTGATGTTGAATCCATCATCCGTGATTTGGTCGATACGGCGGTTAAGATGAACCGTGAGACAGAGGTTAAGAAAGTTCAAAATAGGGCGCTGGATGCCGCTGAAGACCGTGTATTAGATATTTTATTGCCTGCAGCGGATAATACTAATCTATCGACCTCAGAGACAGCGACGCGACAAAAAATGCGTAAGAAGTTAAGAGAAGGCGATTTTGATAAAAAAGATATTGAAATAGACGTGCAGGAAAATAATGTGGGTGTGGAAATCATGGCTCCTCCGGGCATGGAAGAAATGACCAATCAGTTGCAAGGCATGTTTCAGAATATGCATACTGGGAAAACCCATTCACGGAAATTGCCGATTAAAGATGCGATGCAACTTCTAAAGGATGAAGAAGCGAATAAAATGATTAATGAAGAAGAGCTGAAGATGTCGGCTGTTCACTCAGCGGAGCAAAATGGAATAGTTTTTATTGATGAAATTGATAAAGTTTGCAAACGTTCTGAAAGCGGTGGCGGTGATGTTTCAAGGGAGGGTGTGCAACGAGATTTGCTGCCGATGGTAGAAGGCAGTACCGTCAATACGAAATATGGCATGATTAAAACCGATCATATTCTTTTTATTGCGGCGGGTGCTTTTCATCTCACTAAGCCATCTGATTTGATACCTGAGTTGCAAGGGCGTTTTCCTATTCGTGTTGAATTAGAACCACTTTCAGTTGAAGATTTTGTGCGCATTTTGACCGAGCCTGATGCTTCATTGACCGATCAATACAAGGCATTATTAGCGACAGAGGGTGTCGCGTTAACATTTTCTGAAGATGGAATACAACGTATTGCAGAAACGAGTTGGCATGTTAATGAGACCACAGAAAACATTGGTGCGCGTCGGTTGCATACTATGTTGGAACGATTGTTGGAAACAATTTCCTTTGACGCGCCAGATTTAGTAGAAAGCACCTTAACCATTGACGCGGCTTATGTTGAAAAACACTTAACAACATTTGCTGAGGATGAAGACTTAAGTCGTTATATTTTGTAGTGCGATTAAGAGGCTTGGCCGACTAAGACGGAAAGGTTCCGGTATTGATCTTGGTACAGTTAACGGGATACCGATAAACAAAAAGGAAATGAATTTGATGAGTGATGAAAAAACAACGCATTTTGGCTTTAAGCAAGTTAATACGGAAGACAAAGTTAATTTAGTTAAAGGGGTCTTTGATTCTGTTGCCGATAAATATGATGTGATGAATGACTTAATGTCATTGGGGATTCACCGGATCTGGAAACGTGTCGCTGTGCAATTGAGCAATGTTAGAGAAGGCCAGCAGGTGCTTGATTTGGCCGGGGGTACTGGAGACTTAACGACGTTATTTTCTAAGCGGGTTGGACGCTCAGGCCGAGTCGTCTTATCGGATATTAATCAGGCTATGCTAGCTACGGGGCGAGATCGCATGATTGATCGTGGGATGGTTGACAATATTCAGTATGCACAAATCAATGCCGAAAAGCTCCCTTTTGATGATAATACCTTTGATTGTGTCTCTATTGCCTTTGGATTAAGAAATGTAACGGATAAGGGGGCAGCATTGCGATCTATGCATAGGGTTTTAAAGCCGGGTGGTTGCGTCATTGTTTTGGAATTTTCTCACCCGACTAATGAGGTTGTTAGCAAAATGTATGACTTTTACTCATTCAATTTGCTGCCCGCAATGGGGCAAGTAGTCGCCAATGATGCCGAGAGCTATCGTTATTTAGCAGAGTCTATACGCATGCATCCAAAACAAGATGAACTTAAAACGTTAATGGAAGAGTCAGGGTTAGAACGTTGTGATTATTTCAATATGACCCAAGGTGTGGTAGCGGCCCATCGTGGTTATAAAATTTAATCCACGTTTCTATGATTAAGGCATTACTTACGGACCTTCTTGAGCGGTTATTAGCGCAACTGTTATCTTTAGATGGGGATGTTGCTGAGTTATTGGCACCGCTGTCAGGTAAAGTCATTGCGGTTAACTTTCAACCGATCAATCAAACAATCTTTTTTTGTCCGACTGATCAGGGTATTCAGTTAATAGGTGATTATTATGGGGATGTCGATACGCATATTGAGGGGTCAGTGACCACCATGGCGTTAATGGCGTTCAACACAACTTCGATGCGTTCAATTTTCACAGGGGATCTGAAAATTTCGGGTGATATGGCGGTTGGACGAAATTTCCAACGCTTTTTTAAACAATTAGATCCTGATTTTGAAGAGCGATTATCACAGTATACCGGTGATATAGCTGCGCATCAGTTAGGAAATGTGGCTCGAAGTAGTTTTCGTTATAAACGGGATGCATTGAAAACATTGCAACTCAATATCACTGAATTTTTACAGGATGAAACTCAAGATACCCCATCGGGTCCTGAAGTTGATGTGTTTTTTAAACAAGTCGATGATTTACGATCTGATTTTGACAGATTGGTTCTGCGGGTAAATAGGTTGCAAGGTAAATTCAAAGAAAAATAGGCATCAGTTCTTTTACGATTGGAAGGATTGATATTTGGTAATGATTAATAATTAAGGACATGACGTGATAAATCCCAAGCTGTTTGCGCGCTTGTTACATATCAATTGGGTGTTAGTTTCCCATGGGCTGGATGAACTGGCCCAAAAAATACATTTGTTTCGTCCGGTACGGTATTTAGCAAAATTTAGTTCGGGTTGGACCGCACGTCGAGAAGCGCCTGTGGGTCAGAGGATTCGTTTGGCGTTAGAAGATTTAGGGCCTATTTTTGTTAAGTTTGGTCAGGCACTATCCACGCGAAAAGATTTGCTTCCGGAGGATATTGCCAATGAACTCGTTAAATTACAAGATAAAGTTCCGCCTTTTTCAGTGACTGAGGCACGGCAATTAATTGAAGCCGAATTGGGGTCGTCTATTGACGATGTTTTTTCAGAATTTGATAATGAAGTGTTGGCTTCAGCATCCGTCGCGCAGGTACATGCGGCGACATTAAAAACCGGTGAAGATGTCGTTGTTAAAGTTTTAAGACCGGATATTGAACAGCGAATACGCATTGATATTGGTTTGCTTTATGAAATTGCTAAGCTAGCAGAGAGATTTTGGCCTGAGGGTAAACGATTTCGACCGGTTGAGGTCGTTGCTGAGTTTGAAAAAACCATACTGGATGAGTTGGATTTAATTAGAGAAGCGGGGAATGCGGCTAAATTACGGCGTAATTTCGAGCAATCTGAGGTTTTATATATTCCGAAAATCTATTGGCCTTATACGCGCACCAAAGTTTTGGTCATGGAGCGTGTTTATGGTATCCCTGTGGGGGACATTAAGGCTCTGGAAGCGGCCGGTGTTGATTTTAAGGTGCTGGCGGAGCGGGGCGTTGAGATATTTTTCACACAGGTTTTTAGGGATAATTTTTTCCATGCGGACATGCATCCGGGTAACATTTTTGTCACAGCACCGGCTAAATATATCGCTATAGATTTTGGTATTGTAGGAACGTTATCTTTATCTGATCAACGTTATTTGGCTGAAAACTTTTTAGCTTTTTTTAACCGGGACTATTATCGGGTTGCTGAAATGCATGTTGCTTCGGGTTGGGTGCCGAATACGACACGAATAGAGGAGTTTGAGTCAGCCATTCGTACCGTGTGTGAGCCTATTTTTGAAAAGCCGCTTAAAGAAATTTCATTTGGGTTATTTCTTTTACGATTATTTGAGACCGCTCGTCGTTTCGATATGGAGGTTCAGCCGCAATTAGTCTTATTACAAAAAACGTTGTTAAATATTGAAGGGTTGGGGCGAGAATTATACCCAGAGCTTGATTTATGGCAAACGGCGAAGCCCTTTTTAGAGGATTGGTTTAAAGAACGGTTAAGCCCCAAAGCAAAAATAAAGAAGGTAATTGATAAAATGCCTTTGATGGCAGAACAGTTACCCGAAATCCCTGTTTTGGCTTTTCGAGTGTTAGATGATGCCGCTAAAGGGAAGTTACAGGTTAATTTGACGGCTAAAGACCTAGCGATTATTCGGAATAATCTGGTAGATAATCAACGTCGAATTGTTTCTTCTGTTATCGGGGCAACTTTGGTGTTGGTGGCGACAATGTTGGGTCTTGCAGATTATGTTGTATTGTCGAACAGTGATGAATCGTCACTATGGCCTTGGTTTTTGGCTGCGGTTGGTGGAATCTTTTTTATTCGAGCCAATCAACAGAGTTAAGTAGTTTTTTATTAGTGAGTAAGTGGTTTTAATTATATTTTGAGGAAAGTGATGTCAATTAAAAGAATGATCGATTTAGATTTAACCGGTAAACGTGTCTTAATAAGACAAGACTTGAATGTGCCCATTAAGGACGGTGTAGTTACCAGTGATATTCGTATTCGAGCAAGTTTGCCAACGATTGAGGCGGCATTGGAGTCTGGTGCTGCAGTGATTCTTTTATCGCACTTAGGGCGTCCAGTTGAAGGTGAATATGATGAACAGTTTTCTTTAGGCCCCGTTGCTAGCCATATGTCAACGTTATTGGGTCGGCCAGTACGATTAAGAAAGGATTGGTTAGACGGTGTTGCAGTAGAGCCAGGAGAAGTCGTTCTCTGTGAAAACGTAAGGTTTAATGTGGGCGAAAAAAGTAACGCCCGTGACTTAGGTCAGAAAATGGCTGCTTTATGCGATATTTTTGTGATGGATGCTTTTGGAACCGCTCATCGTGCGCAAGCTTCGACGCATCGCGTGGCAGAACTTGCCCCAGTCGCTTGTTCTGGCCCTTTATTAGCCAATGAATTAGAGGCGCTCGGCATGGCATTAGAACAGCCGAATAAGCCTTTAATTGCAATTGTAGGCGGCTCAAAGGTTTCGTCTAAATTAACCGTTCTTGAGTCATTATCACAAAAAGTCGATCAATTAATTGTCGGGGGCGGAATCGCCAACACTTTTATTGCAGCAGCGGGTTTTTCTGTTGGAAAATCGTTGTATGAAAAAGATCTTATTCCAGAAGCAAAGAAACTGATGGAACAGGCCAAAGAAAAAGGCGTTGAAATACCGGTTCCTGTTGATGTGGTTTGTGCGAAGGAATTTTCAGAAGATGCGGAGGCCTTTGTTCGTAACGTGGCCGATGTTGAGGCGGATGATTTAATTTTAGATATTGGCCCTGAAACAGCCGCTCAGTATGCTGAGATGCTAAAGACAGCGGGTACTATTGTTTGGAATGGTCCTGTCGGTGTTTTTGAAATTGAACAGTTTGCTCAGGGGACTGAGATTGTGGCTAATGCCATTGCAGAAGGTACCGCTTTTTCAATTGCTGGCGGTGGCGATACACTGGCGGCGATTGATAAGTACGGTATTGTTGACCAGGTGTCCTATACCTCTACCGGTGGGGGTGCTTTTCTTGAATTTTTGGAAGGAAAGGTCTTGCCTGCTGTTGATATATTAGAAAAGAGAAGTTAAACCTTAGTTTTGACTAGGGTGTAAACATTTTAAAATTTTGAGTAATAATTATTGAAGGTGGAATTATGGCTAGAGTAACTGTTGAAGATTGTTTAAAAAAAGTAGATAACCGATTTGATTTGGTGTTACTTTCAAGTAAAAGAGCGCGTCAATTAATGGAAGGTGCAGACCCATTAGTTCCCACAGAGCGTGATAAAAATACTGTGGTGGCACTGCGTGAAATCTCAGAAGGGCTTGTGACTACAGAAAACATTGACAGTCTTATCGCTAAAAGTGATGAATATAGTTTTCTTGATGGAGACGTTGAAACAACGGTTGAAGGATAATTTGTAGGTGTTCTTATGACTATTTTAGCAACTAAGCCGACTAAGGACGAGGCATTGCCAGAAGAGCAGCTGGTTGTTGAATTATGTGACAAGCTCAGTGACTATCTAGAACAAGAGCAGATAGAGGATGTTGTAAGGGCTTTTGAATATGCACGTAGAGCGCATCTGGGGCAATTTAGGAAAAGTGGGGAGGCTTATATTTGTCACCCGCTTTCAGTGGCATTGTCGCTTTCTGGAATGCGTATGGATGTTAATGGCATTATGGCGGCAATATTGCATGATGTTATTGAAGATTCGCCGACGACGAAGGAGGATTTGGCAGCCGCTTTTAATGAGGAGGTTGCTGAATTAGTAGACGGTGTTAGTAAATTAGGAACCATTGAAAATAAGAGTAAGCAGGAGTCTAAAGCCGAAAGTGTACGTAAAATGATCCTTGCCATGGCTAAGGATTTACGCGTCATTATGGTTAAGTTAGCGGATCGTTTGCACAACATGAAAACCTTAGGGGCCATGGCGCCTGCTAAGCAACGTCTGATTGCCCGTGAGACATTGGATATTTATGTCCCACTGGCCGCTAGATTAGGGATGAATGATATCCGGCATCAGTTGGAAATGTTAAGTTTTTCCGCGCTATATCCCATGCGTAATCGGATTCTTGCTGAAGCGGTCCGTAAGTCTAGAGGTAATAGGACTCAGATCTTAACAACCATTGAGAAGACAATTACCCAACGACTGAATGAGTGTGCTTTGGTCGCCCAAGTGAGTGGTCGTGAAAAACATCTCTACAGCATTTATAAAAAGATGCAGAGAAAGAAGATTTCTTTTTCGGACGTATTTGATGTTTATGCCTTTAGAATTTATTGTCATGATGCCGATACTTGTTATCGAATACTGGGGCTAATTCATAGTTTATTTCGGCCGCTTCCGGGTCGATTTAAAGATTATGTTGCCTTACCTAAAGCTAATGGCTATCAGTCACTTCATACGATTATGGTCGGGCCTTATGGCATTCCGTTAGAAATACAAATTCGTACCTTTGAAATGCACCAGCTATCTGAAACAGGTATCGCGGCACATTGGTTATATAAAAAGGGCGATAAGAAAGCATCAGAGTCGAAAGAACGCGCTAAGGCGTGGTTACATGATCTACTTGAATTACAAAAAGAAGCGGGAGATTCGGTCGAGTTTATTGATAATTTGAAGGTTGATTTATTCCCGAAAGAAGTTTTTGTTTTTACCCCTAAAGGACTCGTTGTTAAGATGCCAAGAGGGTCATCTATTGTCGATTTTGCTTATGCTGTTCATACAGATGTGGGTAATAAATGTGTTTCGGCACGGGTTAATCGGCGTTTAGTACCGTTACAAACACAGTTAGGAAATGGTATGACTGTTGAAGTGGTTACCCATGCTACGGCGGAACCTAATCCAATTTGGTTGAATTATGTTGTCACGGCAAAGGCGCGTTCTGCAATACGAAGTCATCTTAAACACCTTCAAAAGGGTGAGGCGATTAGCCTCGGTAAACGTTTGTTTAAGCGAGAATTAAAGGCCATTGGCTTGACTAAAAAGTCTGCCTCTACAGAGCAGTTAAATGAACTGGTCAGTGCTTTTTCTTTAGATACCTTAGAGCAGCTTTATCGGGCCATCGGGTTGGGTGATTGTATGCCATTTGTTGTGGTTCAGCGTTTGGTAGGTATCGCATCTTTGGCCGATAAGACACTGGCGTCTTCAAAACAAAAAACAGATGCGCCACTTCTTATTAAAGGGACTGAGGGGATAGTTATTTCATTACCCCAATGCTGTCGACCACTGCCAGGTGATCTTATTATTGGTTATTTTAATCCGGGGCGAGGTATCGTTATTCATCGGCTTGAATGTAAAAACAGTAGTGAAGATAGAAAAAAACAAAATCAGTGGTTGAATGTTGAGTGGAGTGACAAGATTAAAGGGGATGAGTTTTCTGCGGATATTCGGATTGAGTTATTAAACGAACGAGGCGCATTAGCAACGATTATGTCAGTTATTTCTGCAATGGATTCAAATATTGAGAATGTTAGAATTATTGAGCAAGATGAGCGCGTTTCGGTGGATTTGATCACTATAGCGGTCGTTGATAGGGTTCATTTGGCCGCTGTTATGCGTAAATTAAAGAACCTTTCTATGGTGTTAAAGATTATACGGGTCAAGAGTTAAGCTAAATAGCTTTTAACTACAGGAGATAAAAAAGGCAATGAAACAGGAAGTCATAACGACTGATCAGGCACCGTTGGCTATAGGAACGTATTCTCAGGCAATCAAAGTCAATGGGATGGTTTTTATCTCAGGGCAGATTCCATTTGACCCTCAGACGATGAGTCCTGTCGCGGGCAATATGGACAAGCAAATTAATCAGGTTTTTAGTAATCTAAAAGCGATCGCTCATGCGGCGGGTGGAGATTTGTCAATGATTGTGAAGTTGACGATATTTTTAACAAATCTTGATGATTTTGAGGCCGTTAATAAGGCGATGTCAGTTTTTTTTGAGCCGCCTTTCCCAGCCAGAGCAGTTGTGGGTGTGGCTTCATTACCCAAAGACGTCAGTATTGAAGTTGATGCTATTTTAGCATTGACGGATTAATAATTTTTTGTGCTTTTGTTGAATGGATGCGGTTGACATCTTCAAGCAACCGGTTGAGACCCTCATCGGCATTGGGCCGCAGATTGCCAAACGACTCAATAAAATAGGCATTTTTAATTGCCATGATTTATTGTTTCATTTACCGGTTCGTTATGAAGATAGAACACGGTTACATGCGCTAGGAAGTGTGGAGGATGGCGATTCGGTTTTAGTCACAGGTTCCATTATCTTAACCGATATTCTGGTTAGAAAACGTTCGATACTGCTTTGTAGGATCAGTGATGGAACGGGTTTTTTAACGTTACGTTTTTTTCATTTTTCTGCGCAACAACACCAGCAATTAAGGGTAGGAAAACAACTGAGTTGTTTTGGGGAAGTTCGTATGGGTTATGATGGGTTAGAAATGGTACACCCTGAATATCGGGTGGCCCGTGACCCAGCGATTATGATCGAACCTTGTTTAACACCTATTTATCCTTTGACAGAAGGTGTTTCACAGTCGTTACTCCGCAAAGCATTGAAGCAAGTTTTACCTTTTTGTGACGATACCCATGGTTTGTTAAAAGAGTGGTTGCCAATTTCGATCCGTAAGCAATTGATGTTGCCGACATTAGCCGGCTCACTAAAAACCTTGCACGCGCCAGATCCTGCCTTAACGTCTTCAACTATGATGGCACGTGCACGACCCGAATTTAAACGATTAGCTACTGAAGAATTGCTAGCCCACCATTTTTCTAGAATTCAAGCGAGAAACAAAGTGCGTTTAGCAACGGCACCGGTTTTTTCAGAGCCCCTTGAAATGAGTAAAAGATTTACAAAATCATTAGGATTTTCATTAACGCGTGCCCAACACAGTGTGATTAAAGAGATCACAGATGATTGTAAGGTCGCGATACCTATGATGCGATTAGTTCAAGGTGACGTGGGGTGTGGTAAGACTATTGTCAGTGCATATTCAGCTTTATGGGCGGTTTATTCTGGTTATCAAGTTGGGGTCATGGCGCCCACAGAATTATTAGCGGAGCAACATTTTAGTAACTTTAAACAATGGTTTGAACCTTTTGATATTCAGGTTTGCTTTTTATCCAGTAAAATTAAAGGACAATGTCGTCTTGATAAGTTGGCTGATATAAAGACGGGTATTGCACAGATCATTGTTGGAACGCATGCACTTTTTCAAGTCAACGTTGAATTTAAGCGTTTAGGATTGATAGTTATTGATGAGCAGCATCGGTTTGGCGTTAATCAACGGTTGGTTTTAAAAAATAAAGGCCAAGTGGGTGATTTTAAGCCGCATCAATTAATGATGTCAGCAACACCTATTCCAAGAACATTAGCCATGCTGCGTTATTCAGATTTAGATATTTCTGTCATTGATGAATTACCGCCGGGTAGGACGCCTATCATTACACGTGTTTTACCGGCACAAAAGCGAGCGCAAATTATTTCTCGTATTATGGATTGGGTGAAGCAGCGGAAACAGGCTTATTGGGTTTGTACTTTGATTGAGGAGTCAGACATATTACAATGCGAGGCCGCTGAGAAAACTTGGGCGACTTTAACAACGTTGTTGCCTGGTGTCCAGATTGGGCTAGTCCATGGACGATTGAAAGCGGCTGAAAAAATGCAAATCATGGCTGATTTTAAGCAGCATAAAATTGATTTATTAGTGGCAACGACGGTCATTGAAGTAGGTGTTGATGTCGCTAATGCGGGCTTGATGGTGATTGAAAATTCTGAGCGGTTAGGTTTGTCGCAATTACATCAACTGAGAGGGCGTGTGGGGCGTGGTAAAGAGGAAAGTTTTTGTATCTTAATGTATCAGTCGCCTTTGTCGAAAATTGCGAGAGAGCGGCTGAGGATTTTAAGAGAAACCACAGATGGTTTTATACTTGCGGACAAAGATCTTGAGCTTAGAGGGGCTGGCGATGTTTTGGGTACTCGTCAGACCGGTGAAATGGCCTTTAAAGTTGCCGACCTGAGTTTACATCAAGAGTTAATTGACCAAGTTCCGGCCATAGCCGAAATGATTAATAAAGAAGCACCTGAAGTGATACAACCGATTATTGATCGGTGGCTTAGCGCTGTAGGGCAATATGCAGAGGTATAGAATTGTTAGACAAGAGTTATTTATTACGACAAGCGCCTAAGTGGTCGATAAATCGTATCGGTTCTCGGCATCAGATGCCGGCTCCTGTTCAGTCTTGGGTGTATGAACCGGGCTCATTAACGCGACGCTTACGCGACCGTTATGGAGCAGCCTTTACCGTGAAGCTTGTTTTTCAGTATTGGCGCAGGCCTTTTCATTGTGAGCGAGAGCTATTACATTTGGGCTGCTCGCATCAAGCACTTATTCGCGAAGTTATTTTGTCAGCGAATGAAAAACCATTATTGTTGGCAAGAACTGTGATTCCAAGGGCAACACTTAAAGGAACACAAAGAATTTTATCGCGTTTGGGGAATCGGCCGTTAGGCGAGGTCATTTTTTCGTATCCCAAATTACAAAGAATGGAAATGGATTATAGCCAACTCAAGCCTTTGTGCTGGACTAACGATATAGTACATCGTATTGATATAAAGGAGCCCGTTTGGGGTCGCAGAACGATTTATAGAATAAAAGAGAGTGAAATGTTGGTTAATGAGTTTTTTTTGCCGGAGTTAATTAATGATCTCCATGAATAAAGAGCAACTACAGGATCGAATTTACCAGTATTGGCTACTTGGACGGTTTGATAAGCCCATTGGGATCTTTATTTTGTTATGGCCTACATTGTGGGCTTTATGGGTTGCAGCAGATGGAAGACCATCATTTCATGTGCTTGTCGTCTTTGTCTTCGGGGTTATTTTGATGCGTGCAGCGGGATGTATTATTAATGATTATGCGGATAGGGACTTTGATCCGCATGTTGAGCGAACGCGCCAGCGCCCGATAGCATCGGGTAAGGTAAAACCCAAAGAAGCGTTGATTTTATTTTGTGTGTTGT
>LWDU01036415.1_pt1 | contig 21044 bp, 11 predicted proteins | sample 727161 | NCBI WGS metagenome assembly LWDU01 (sample SAMN04566230, study PRJNA314399) | hydrothermal vent metagenome | isolation source: deep sea hydrothermal plume seawater | place: Mexico: Gulf of California, Guaymas Basin | collected 2004-07-11
ATCCGGCAGTTTTTCCTGTTTTCCGGGATTCAGCGAAAATCCCGCGACCGCGACTCCAGCCGTTCCAGCATTTCTGACACATCGTCCAGTCGATCGCACACAACGTGAATCACGTCGCCTTCCCGTTGCAGCCGTCCGGACGCCATCAGCACCGTCGCGAAACGGGCGGTCTGACGAAAACGCTGCCACACATTGGGATAGATGACCAGATTAGCAATGCCGGTTTCATCCTCCAGCGTCATAAATGTGATGCCCGCTGCCGTTTGAGGCCGCTGCCGCATCAGCACCAGTCCCGCCACTTTCACCCGACGATCCGGCGCGTGCTCCGCAAGGCCTGCGGCTGAGATCGCGCGCAGCACAGTCAGCTGTTCGCGCAGAAACGATACGGGATGTTGTTTCAGTGACAATCCGGCGGTCGCGTAGTCCTGAACAACGCTGTCCTGGTCTGACATCGTCGGCAGATTGGGGTCCACCTCGTCAGCCACAGGACCATCCAGATCTTTGAACAGCGGCATCGCCTGTTGCGCCGGCAACGACTTCCACAAAGCATCACGTCGATTGATATCGAGCGCCGCAAATGCGTCTGCGCGTGCCAACTGCTGCAGCGCAGTGCGTCCAAGTCCCGTACGTTTGGCAAAGTCATCGAAGGACGTGAACGCTCCGCCGCTGCGTCTGGCGTTTTCAACGACGACCGCGTGTTCCTGAGAGAATCCTCGCAGCACACGAAAACCAAGTCGCAGGCTGTGGTTCTCGTCGTTGTGGTCGAGCGGCACATGATTACTGGCCACAGCATCGGCAGCGGACGCATCATCCAACGGCTCAAGCGTGCAGTCCCAGCAACTGAAATTGACATCCACGCTGCTGACATGCACACCGTGCTCACGAGCATCACGCACCAGCTGAGCCGGTGCATAGAAACCCATCGGTTGACTATTAATCAGGGACGCTGCGAACACAGCAGGATGATATCGCTTCAGCCACGCCGAAACATAAACCAGCAGCGCAAAGCTGGCGGCGTGTGATTCCGGAAAACCATACTCGCCAAAACCGCTGATCTGTTTGAAGACTCGTTCCGCAAACTCTCTTTCGTAACCGTTGGACAGCATGCCATCCACCAACTTGCGTTGGAACTGTTCGATCACACCCGTCTTCCGCCACGCACCCATCGCTCGCCGTAGCTGGTCGGCTTCACCCGGCGTAAAACCGGCCGCGACGATGGCCAGTCGCATTGCCTGCTCCTGAAAGATGGGTACGCCCAGAGTCTTGTGCAAAACGTTGCGGAGGGCCTTGTTCGGGTACTCGACCGGTTCCTCGCCGCTGCGGCGCCGCAGGTACGGGTGCACCATGTCACCCTGAATCGGCCCCGGTCGAACGATCGCCACTTCGATGACCAGGTCGTAGAAACAGTGCGGCCTCAGTCGTGGCAGCATGCTCATTTGAGCACGACTTTCGATCTGGAACACACCAACGGTATCCGCCGCGCTGACCATGTCGTAGACGGCGGCATCTTCGGACGGCACATTGGCCAGCGTCAATTCCCGACCGTGATGCCGTTTAACCATTTCAAAGCAGCGCCGGATGCAGCTCAGCATGCCCAGCGCCAGGCAGTCGACTTTCAGCAGTCCCAGAGCGTCAAGGTCGTTCTTGTCCCACTGAATCACCGTTCGTCCGGGCATCGCTGCGTTTTCGATGGGGACCAGCTCACTCAGCGGTCCCCGCGACATCACCATACCGCCTACGTGTTGCGACAAGTGCCGCGGAAAACCCAGCAACGTGTCGACCAGTTTGATTAGTCGCCGACCCAGCAGTGATTCCGGATCGATGCCGCCTTCGCGAACACGTTCCGGCATCTGCTCTGACTGATCCACATGCTCCAGCTGAGACGCCAGTTTGTCGATGCGATCATTCGACAACGCCAGCGTCTTTGCCACATCACGAACGGCGGACCGTGGCCGATAAGTAATCACGACGCCCGTCATGCCGGCTCGCTCACGACCGTAGCGTTCGTACAGATACTGCAGTACTTCTTCGCGGCGCTCGTGTTCAAAGTCGATGTCAATGTCAGGGGCCTCATCGCGTTCTTTGCTGATGAAGCGTTCGAACAGTACGTCAATTCGGTCCGGGTCAACAGACGTCACCCCCAGACAAAAACAAACGACCGAGTTCGCCGCGCTGCCACGGCCCTGGCACAGAATTCCGCGAGACCTGGCAAAGCGAACAAGATCGTAAACGGTCAAAAAGTAGGCCTCGTACTTCATCTCGCCGATCAGCGACAATTCGTGTTTAATCAGGTTGGTGACTTTTTCCGGAACACCATCGGGATATCGTTTTTCTGCACCTCGCCACGTCAGGTCGGCAAGATGCTCAGATGATGTGATTCCGTCGGGTACCAGTTCTTCCGGATACTCGTAACGCAGCTCATCCAGGGAAAAGGTGCAGCGATCGGCGATTTCAACAGTCCGCTGCAGCAGCTCGGCACGATCTTCAAACAGACGCAGCAGATCCGATGTTGGTTTTAAGAAACGCTCGCCATTCGGGTGCAGTTCGTGTCCCAGAGATTGCAGAGTCGCGTTGCAGCGGATGGCGGTCACAACATCGTGCAGCGGTCGTCGCTGAGTCGCGTGGTAATGCACGTCATTCGCTACGGCCAGCGGCACGTTCAGCCGATCACAGATTTCAACCCAGCGATGTAATTTCGCTCGGTCGTTCGGGCCCAGATGCAATTCCGCAAGGGCATAGCAGCGGTCATCAAAGACACTTCGGCAACGAGTCAACTGCTCTTCGGCAATTTCGCTTCTCACACCTGTCTGAAACGTGCGAGCGTAGCGCTGCTGACTTTCCGTCGATATGGGCACGCAACACAGCAACCCTTCGTTGTGTTCGACAATGTCCGCGAACGTAAGACGACATTCTCCCTTGGGCGCGCGACGGCGGCCGATGGTAATCAACTGCGACAGTCGACCATAGGCAGCTCGGTCGGTGGCCAGCAGCACCATCGTCGGCCCATCTGACGAAACAATTTCGGCACCGATCAGCAGCTTCAGCCCGGCTTTTTTCGCTGCCACGTGTGCTCGAACAACGCCCGCAAGGCTGTTGCGATCGGTGATCGCCAGCGCCCGATAACCCAGACTCTGTGCCGTGGCGACCAGTTCATCCGCGTGAGACGCACCTTCCAAAAAGGAAAAGTTAGTCCGGCAATGCAGCTCGGCATACGGCAACGGCGTCTGACCGGCCCGCGGCAGATTCGGAGGCGGTCGGCGAACAGGCTGTTGATATTCCGGTATTTCCGGCACGATTTGCTACACCACTGCTCGCACTGCCGAGGCCAGACGCTTCATACCTTCACGGATGCCTTCGATATCAAGAACGCCGTAACTCAAACGCATTTGGTTGCGAGGCCGCTGGTCCCAGTCGGACGGATAACACAATTCTCCCGGCACGTACATGACCTTGTCCGTGTGGGTCGCGCGTTTGAACAGCTCACTGTCGAAGCCGGTCGGTATGTTCTCCGGAAGCGTCATCCACACATACAACCCACCGTTCGGGTGCAGCCATGAGACTCCTGGAATATCAGAAAAGAATTCATCCGCAGCGGCCAACATAGCGTCGCGTTTGCCTTTGTAGCTTTGCTGCAGCATAGACACGTGTTGACGATACGCTCCAGACTGCAGCACCGTGGCCACGACGTTCTGACTGAGATGTCCGGAACCAAAATCTTCGTTGGACTTGAGATCCAATACGGGCTTCACCAGCTCCCGCGGCAACACGCCCACTCCGACTCTCAAGCCAGGCGAAAAGCTTTTCGAAAACGTCTGCGACAATATCACGTGTTGCCGACCATCATCATCCGGCAGGTCATACGAGAAAATACTCGGCTGCACCGGACCGTCGTAATGAAGTTCCCGATAGGCCGCATCTTCCAGCAGAAAGATGTGTTGCCCATCCGACCATTTGCGCACGATGTCCACCAATCGAGGTCGCCGCTCGGCGCTGACGGAGATGCCGGCAGGGTTGTCGTGATAGCTGACCACATACACCAGCTTGACTCTGTGCAGCTGACCTTCGTCACTTAGTCGCTGCAATTCAGCGTCCAACGCATCCGGACACATTCCGTTTTCGTCTGTCGTGACGGGTATGGCCTTGGCGCCAACTCCGTCAAGGACTCCCAGATAGACGAAGTACGTCGGGGCCGCCACAAGGCAGATGTCGCCCGGATTGAACAAAGCCTGAGACACCAGCAGCAGCAATTGCTGTGAACCGGTGGTCAGAACAATGCGTTCCCGCGGCAGCGATTCCACACGCTGCGAGTCGCCTTCGAGTTCCGCAAGGTAGGCACGAAACACTTCGCGCAGACTGTCAGAACCTGGCGTTGTGCCGTACTGCAGGGTTGATTTCCCAGCAGATCCGTCCATGAGTTTTGCAGTCGTCTCGCGGACAAGATCCACCGGAAGCGTTTCCGGATCCACAAAACCAGCTGCCAGCGAAAGGCAGTCGGCGTTCTCGATCCCCTGCTGCATCAGAAAGCCAATGGCCTGCGTGGAAGCTCGGTCAGCCATCGATGCGGGTTGAAATTGAGTGTCCGTTGTTGACACTGAGAGTTTCCTTTATGCAGCCGGAAGATACGTGAGAGACCCGGTCTCTTTAAGAGACCGGGTCTCTCACGTCGACACTAAAATGCTATGCCCGGCCGTCAGTCGGCGGAACCCTGGGCGGCGGTTGCTTTGGCAACTTCGCGGAAGTACATCCGAATCAGTGCCTGGTACTCACTGTCGCGACTGGCCGCGACGCCATCGGATGTTTCGGTATCGAGTTCTTCGTTTTGCTGACCCCAGTTGCGTGAACCGGCCATGCCATTGGCGGCATCGGGCAGAAGACCGTCCCACATGGCGACGTTGCCCATCGCATCCCGACCGGCCGTTGATGGTGGAGAACCTTCGGACATCTGCCCGGGATTGAACTGTTCGGGCAGCGCCTGCTGCGCGGCCTCAGCCAGCTGTTGAGCCGCATCGGAAAGCTGCTGGGCTCCAGAAGGTTGGCCCGGCTGCCCCTGACTGCCCGGTGACGGCTGACCGTTCTGTCCCTGCTGTCCGCTTTGCGACGGTTGGCCCGACGGTTGTCCTTCGGCGGCAGCGGCCTGATCGCCTGGGGACGGTTGCCCCTGTTGTCCCTGCGATGCCTGTTCAGAAGATTGATCCGACTGTTGCTGCTCACCGCCCTGTTCCGACGATTGCTGCATTGCCTGAGCCGCCTGTTGCAAATCCTGCAGCGCCTCCGCCACACTTTCGCCAACTTCAGTCGGGACGGGTGACGGCTGATCGTTCGGTTGCTGTCCAGCCTCTTCAGCCAGCTGAGCCAGTCGATTCAGCTGAGTCTCAGTTTCTCGTCCGGACTCAACAGCGTTCTGAAGTTCGCCCTGTTGCAGCTGTGAACTTGCCTGTCGGCTTTCCTGCTGAGCCGCGTTAGCCGCCTGCTGTGCTTCCTGAGCCTGCTGCCCTTCCTGCTGCATTGCCAGCTCCGGCAGGTTAAGGCGTTCCGCAAGATCGCCCAGCTGTTGTGGCAATTCGGCTGCCTGTTGAGCGATACTTTGCTGCGACTGCTGCTGGGCGGCAGCCTGTGAGGCGTCGTCCTGCTGAAGTCGGTCCACGATGTCGGCCATACGACGCAGCTCCTCGCTCATTCCCTGAGTTTGCTGACGTTGATCCTCCTGGCCGGCGTCAGTCAGCTGTTCGGAGGTCTGATTCGCTGTGTCAGACGCCTGGCGAAGTTGTTCGGCAGATTTGGAAAACCGACCGGCTGACGCTTCTTCGTGTCCGCGTTGAGCTCGTTCTGCTGTTTGCTCAGCCGTCTGACGAGTCCTGTCGTTGGTGGAAGGGGCGGCCTGCAACCTCTCCGACGCCTGCTCTGCGGCTGCCGCCAGTTCATCAAGCCGTTTCAGAAGATCTCGCACCGGACCATCCTGCTGTTCGCCCCGTGGCAGCTCATCCGGATCCGTCGCCGGGGCAGGCTGCTCCGACGATTCCCCATCGTCTGGCTCTCCGTCCGTCGGCGCTGCCGCATTTCGTGCGTCACGCATCTGTTGAAGCTGTTCGCTGATCCGTTCCAGCCGGTCCGCCAGCTGTGCGGATTGTTCAGCGGCCGCTGCGCGCTGACGCGCCTGTTCGGGCGATTCGGGTGCTGGGTCGCTCTCCGGAGGATCCTTTTCATTGATCGCCGGATTGTCTGTTGCTGCAGTCGCCAGCTCGCGACCAGTGGTCTGCAGTTCTGCGGCGACCTCATCAGCGTTTTGCTGAGGGGCTGCCAGATTCCCGCGTTGCAGATCTTTGACCGCTGCTTCCAGCTTGTCGACGTCGGCTGGTGCGGCGGGTGAATCCAGTTTCTCCATCTGTTCATTGAGGGTCTTCGCTTCCTCCCGAACCTGTTCCAGGTCTTTGGCAAGCTGCCGAGTCTCCATGCCAACCTGCTGAGCTTCTTCGTCAACGCCGGTCGCCACGCGCTGCTGCTGTTCGGCCAGCTCTCGCGCCAGTCGCGCCAATTCTGTCAGCTGTTCACGCTGAGCTCGTTGTGCTGATTCCAAAAGCTCCGGTTGTTCCCGCAGCAACTGGCTCAGCTGTTCACTCAATTGCTGTCGTTCTGCGTTGAGCTGCTGTTGCCGCTGCTCAAGTTGCTGTTGCCACTGCGGCTCGCTCATTTCTTCCGGACGACGTTCCGGATCGTTGCGATCCTGATCGAGTTGTTCGGCGTCCCTGGCCAGTTGTTCGGCATCGATCGCCAGCCGGTTGAGTTCCGCAAGATCCTGTTCCAGCCGCGCCGTTTCTTCGATCTTTGCGATCTCAGCCTGCAGCTCGCGGCGAATGTCTTCCAGTTTGTTGGCAGATTCCTGTAACTGCTGGGGTGCATCGCTGCGATTCTGACTGGCGGCCGCGTCCAGTATTTCGGGCACATCGTCACGGATCTGTTCGCCCAACTGCTGCAACTTTGCCGCCGATTCCTGCATCATCGGATGAGTGGCGACTTCCCCGGCCAGCTGTTCCAGAATACGGCCCTGCTGCTGTTCCTTTTCGCTCAGGCGTTGCGTCTGTTCCCGAGCGGCATCGTCCCAGTCTTCGCGGGCCTTCTCTCCCAACTCGGTCGCTTTCTTTGCATCCTTTTCCAGCTGCTGTTCCATCGCCTTTAAAGCGTCGATCAGCTCTTTGGTCTCCTGCTCCAGTGCCCGCGCTCCGGCAGCTTTCGCATTGTTATCAATACGAATGGTGAATTCCTGCGACCAAACTTCCTGTGGCCCCGGTTCGGGGCGTTCGTCAGCCGCGCGAACCCGCAACGTCACTGCGTCACCGGATACACCTTCAAGGTCCGTCAACTTCAGGCGGAAACCGTGGGTAACTTCCAGGGCACCGTGATCATAGTCGGTCGCCGCAACGATCTTCGTGACGTCTTCATTGCGGCGGTAGTGCAGCTCCAGTTCACCGACACCGATATCGTCAACAACGAAAACGTTAACGGGGATGATGTCGTCGGGACGAAATCGGTGGTGGTCGATCGTACACAACCTGAATGCGGCGATCCGGTTCCGATGAATTTATCAGGTCGTACTCGTCGACTACTTCGAAAACAAAGTCGCCGCCGACATCGGCTGTCATTTCAAACACGGCGGCTGTTCCATCGGCGGTCAGCACACCATGCACCTGAGTGGCCAGTGGTTCCATCGCGGCGACAAGTTCCGCCATCGGATCTTCTTCGAAAATCTCTTCGCCGGTGACGTTGTCGAACTCACGGTTCATCAGTTCCGTTTCGTTCAGCGGCCGTTGATCGCGCAGCACCCACAGCAACGTGGCACTCGATACCGGCTTGTTGAACTCCAGCAGAATTTCCATCCTGCTGCGTTCGAAGACACTCATTTCGCCCAGCATGCCGTCAAAGCGTTCCACCGCCTTTCCGGTGTAGACAGGCGGCGTGGCAGTCATCACGGCCAGTTGGATTTCCGGTGCGTCAACAACGTTGACGGTGAACAATTCTGTCCTGGCGCCGCCGCCCACAACACGGTACTGCAGCGCATTCGCGATTCTTGCGATCTCGGCGATGTAGGAACCGCTGATTTCGTCAAAGTTCATCGGCAGCGATTCGGTGTGACCATTGTCGGCGGTAAGTTGCAGTTTGACCTGTTCCGGTCGATCACCAGGGGAGTTCGTTCGCCATCGTGGAACAGCCGCAATCCTGACGTTGGTTCCACGAGCGACCGTTCGATTGCCATCAGCCACGTCAAAGTGCAGATTGCTGGCTGTCGCCAGATTGGCGAACGGTGTGACCAGTCGCTGCATCAACAACTGAGAACCCGATGGCCACAGCAGCACCGGCAATATTGCCGCGAGAATCAGCGCAGCGGCAGTGCCGAGGCGTTTCCCGGTCTTCCCGTTGTTTACGACTTCGCGGAATTCAATTTGTCCCAGACGAGCCGCCACCTGATCCCGCAGGCGTTCACGCATGACTGCGGAGCCGGCTTCGCCAACGGTGGCTTCCGGCCTCTCGATTGAAATCAGCGTTGCCAGACCTTCGTGCAGATCCGGACATGACAGGTCAATGGCAGCCCCTAATTCCGTTTCGGAAACGGACGTCATTAGTGGAGCGACCATGAACTTCCAGCCAACCCATCCGCACACCAGAAAAAAACTGACAAGCAGAAACACCCGAACAGTCGCCGGAAGTCCAATCAGATAATCCAGCGATGCGGCGGCCAGCAAGTACGCAATTACGGCGATCAGCAGCGTCGCAATCCCGCGCAGGAAAGCATGACATGCGACCCGACGGCGGCAGCGGTCCAACAGCTCAATGATTTCGGGACTGCGGGATAAACATCCTGATGACATCAACTATCGCTCTACTTGAAGATCTTACCGTGGTCCTTCACGCTCCTTTTCAAGGAGCGTCCAGCCTAAGCGAGGGCAGGGTGCAGCGCGGTCATCCGCTCCTCGCTTAGGCTCGACTCTCCCGCCAGCGGGAGAGTAAAGTATGAACTGAAATAAACTGCCTGCAGACGGTTCGCGTTGTATTGTCCGTGGGCAGAATTGTATCCGGAAGTCATAGCCACGGAACTAGTTCTTGGAATTGTTGGCCGTCGATCTGCCGAATATTACGAATTGGCACGCAATTTCCGGTTTTCGCACTCAGTGATTGAACACGGCTGGTCATTGAGGAATACTTCTTCAGACTGCAGTGAACCCGGCGTTTGTGCGCCGCGGACAAATATGCACCTGCTGAAATGTTTGTAACGAAATTCTACAGATTACGCTTTTGAATCGTGTAACCGTCGCCTCGAGCCAGGACCTCAGGCACGCCACAAGCTTCACTTTTCAGAACGCCAACACATAACGAGCGGTTCGCTGCTCGACAGGTAATACCATGACCGACCAGACCCAATTGATCCAGGACGTCAACATTCGGGAGAACATCCCGCTCACCGCACCAGCGCAGCTCAAGGCCGAGTTTCCGCTGACGGACGACGTTGGGCAATTCGTTTACAACTCACGTGAAGCGGTAAAACGCATTCTCAAGGGTGAAGATCGTCGCCTGATCGCAGTTGTCGGGCCGTGTTCGATTCACAACAGGGACATCGCCATTGAATATGCCAACCGACTGGCCCCGCTGGCCGCTGAAGTCAGCGACCGAATCGTCGTCGTCATGCGAGTCTACTTTGAGAAACCTCGTACAACGGTAGGCTGGAAGGGGTTGATCAACGATCCGCATCTGAATGGCACGTTCGACCTGGCGACCGGAGTCGGATTGGCCCGTGAAATTCTGCTGGAAGTCAATAAGGCTGGAGTACCTGCCGCCACCGAAATGCTGGAACCAATCACGCCGCAGTATATTGCCGACCTGATCACGGTCGCCTCGATCGGTGCCCGCACGACCGAATCTCCAACGCATCGACAGATGGCGAGTGGTCTTTCGATGCCTGTCGGCTTCAAGAACAGCACAGAAGGCAGTCTGGAAGTTGCGACCAACGCGATGAGTGCGGCTCGAGCAGAACACTGTTTTCTGGGCATCGACAACGACGGCAAGACCTGCATCGTGAATACTCGCGGTAACGACATGGGACACCTGATCCTGCGCGGCGGTCGCCTCGGCCCAAACTATGATGCCGCCAGTCTGGCCGAAGCAAGTCGGCTGCTGAAAGAGGCGGACCTGCCACCAAGATTTGTCGTCGACTGCAGTCACGCCAATTCCAGCAAGGACTACACAAAACAGCCTTTGGTCTGGAATGATGTTGTTCAGCAGCGAGCCGACGGTAATGATACGATTGTCGGACTGATGCTGGAAAGTAATCTGAATGCCGGCAAACAGGCTCTCGGGGCCGACCTGAGTGCTCTGGAGTATGGTGTCTCAATCACAGATGGCTGTATCAGCTTTGAGCAGACGGAAGATCTGCTGCGGTCGGCGTACGAAACTCTGGCCGGGCAGACGCCTGTGCTCGAAGCTTAGTTCTTATCAGATTGTTTCTTCCGGCTGAGTCTATGAAGTCACCTGCTCTGCATCTGCTGTCCGTTCTGTTGATGTCTGCGGTGTCTGCGGTGTCAGCGGTGGCCGCAGGTGAAGTAGATTATCTTCGCGACGTAAAACCGTTGCTGGAACACAAATGCTACGCCTGTCACGGGGCGCTGAAGCAGCAGGGTGGGTTGCGACTGGACACAGCGGTCTCCCTGGCGGTGGGTGGTGAGTCGGGGGCCGTCGTCATCGCCGGCCGATCGAGCGACAGCCTGCTGATCGACGTCCTGACCGGCGATGCGGGATTCCGTATGCCACCGGCGAATGAAGGTTCGCCAATGACGGACAAGGAAATTGATCTCATCCGCGCTTGGATTGCGGATGGCGCCCACGGTCCCGTTGACGAACAGCCGCAGATGGATCCGGCATCGTGGTGGTCGTATCAGGAACTCACACGACCGGAACTGCCTGATGTCACGGAAACCGACTGGTGCCGCAACGATATCGATTATTTCGTCGCCGCGGCACGGGAAACGAACGAGTTGCCGCATGTTGTTGAGACGTCAAAGGCGGCATGGTTGCGGCGAGTGTCTCTGGACCTGATCGGTTTACCGCCGACTCGGCAGGAGCTGCACCGATTTCTCGCAACAGATTCTCCTGCAGCGTACGAAAACGTCGTCGACGAATTGCTGAATCGTCCCCAATATGGCGAACGCTGGGGACGACACTGGATGGATGTCTGGCGTTACAGCGACTGGTATGGCAGTCGAGGTATTAACGAAATTCGTTACAGCCAGCGACACATTTGGCGCTGGCGCGACTGGATTGTTGATTCTCTGAACGCTGACAAGGGCTACGATCAGATGATTCGCGAGATGCTGGCGGCCGATGAGATCTCCGGCGGAGATCCCGCCGTGCTGCCGGCCACCGGATATCTGGGACGCAACTGGTACAAGTTTGACCGCAATGTCTGGATGTTTGAGACGGTCGAACGGACCGGTGAGGCATTTCTGGGCCTGACGTTTCGATGTTGTCGTTGCCACGACCACAAATTCGATCCGATCAGCCAGGAAGAGTACTACCGCTTTCGCGCATTTTTCGAACCACACGACGTGCGCACAGATCGAATCTCTGCCCTGACGGCAACTCAGAAGGACGCCACGCTGGGACAGGTACTGTCCGACGGGATTGCCCTGGCATACGACAAGCATCCCGCCGTTCCGACGTATCGCTTCGAACGCGGCGACAATCGGTATCCAGACGAATCGAAGTTGTTGACGCCGGGCGTCCCGGCATCACTGGGGGGCGAAGTCCACATCTCCGAGATCAATCTGCCGGCGGAAACATGGTTCCCCATGCTGCGGCCCGCCGTCCGTGAAACTCTGATCACCAAGGCGCAAAACCTGGTGTCCGCCGCCGAAACTCAGCTTCAGGAAAGGCAGACGGCGGTGAAAGTGGCCAGTGAGAAACTGGCGGCCGTCATCAACACCGAATCAGCATCCTCGCCCGAACCGGAAACATTTCTGCACGATACATTCTCTGCGGCTGCACCCAAATCGTGGAAAACTATCAACGGAACATGGACCTACGACGACGGTAAACTGTTGCAGACGGCCGTGACCAGTTTTGCCACGATGGTCAGCGAAGAGAATCACCCGCGAGATTTCCACGTTCATCTGCGCTACCGACCGCTCAGTCCTGGCACTTACCGATCCGTTGGCTTCAGCTTCGACTACCAGGGCAAGGGTGATTCCCAGGATGTCTACACCAGTACCGGCGATGATCGTCAAAGCGTGCAGGCGTTTCATCGTGTCGGCGGAAAGCAGGTCTATCCGAAACAGGGAATTGTGGCCACGCCACTGACGGTCGGCGAAGAAGCCGTGCTGGAGGTATCGGTTCAGGGCTCAAAACTCACCATTGATCTGAATGGCAAACGTAAGCTGGACTATGTCATGCCGGTGGAACGGCGTGACGGTCGGTTCGCTCTATGGGTTCACCAGGGGGCGGGGTTGATTCTTTAGAAACGCTGGAGCAACGCCAGCGTGACGCTGGTCGCGCCGTCCGGCTGGCCCAGGCCGAGCTGAACCTCGCGCACGGAGAAGCCGAATCAATTCGCAGGCGGCTGGCTGCTGATATCGCAACACACATGGAAAGCGACGAACAATCAGCACAGCAAAGTGCGCGTGAAGCATCTGCGGCTGAACTTGCGGTGGCCGTGCTGCAGGCGGAAGTCGACGTCCTGAAGGCAGGAGCGTCAGACGACAAACGTGACGCGGCTAAGGCGAAGCTGACCACCGCTCGCGAAGCGGCAAAGAATCCAGGGCAGTCCTACGCGGCAGTCGGCGAGCAGTTCCCGAAGACCAGCACCGGCCGGCGCAGTGCCTTGGCGCATTGGATCACCAGACCGGAGAATCCGCGAACGGCGCGGGTGGCGGCCAACCATCTGTGGGGACGACATTTCGGGCAGCCACTGGTGGCCACGCCGGAAAACTTCGGACTGAATGGCCGCAAGCCCACACACCCGGAACTGTTGAACTGGCTGGCCACACAACTGATTCACGACGACTGGAAAATGAAACCTCTCCACCGGCGGATCGTTCTGTCCGCCACGTACCGCATGGCAACGCTGGCTGGCTCCAGCGATATTTCGCAGGACCGCGATCCGAAAAACCAGTTTCTGTGGCGGATGAACTCACGCCGGATGGAGGCGGAAGTCGTGCGGGACAGCAGTCTGTTTCTGGCCTCGCGACTGGACATGACAATCGGTGGTCCGGAAATTTCAGAAAAGGACGGCGAGAAAACGCTGCGTCGCAGTCTGTACTTTCGCAACACACCCAATGAAAAGATGGCCATGCTGGAAGTCTTTGACGTGGCCGATCCGAATTCCTGTTATCGCCGTAAGGAAAGCGTCGTGCCGCATCAGTCTCTGGCGATGATGAACAGCGGTTTGACGCTCGACAGCGCACGCACAATCGCCGGACAACTGGCGAACGAAGCCGACTTCGTGACAGCAGCGTTTGAAACCGTATTGTCACGAACTCCGACGACCGACGAAGCAGCTCGCTGCCGCACGTTTCTGGCCGAGCACACAGGCTTGCTGCAGGAGGCTCCGACGGAGCAGTTTGCAGCCGGCGGTTCGGCGACCCGTGCTCCATCCACAGACCCGAGCATGCGTGCCAAAGAAAATCTGGTGCATGTTCTGTTTTTGCATAACGACTTCGTGACGATAAGGTAGTGCATAGTCACAGTTAAATGTTTGGGTTGCAGATTCGTGGCGTAAGCTTCCAGCCTGCGATTCATCAGAAGAAACACACGGCAAGCAGGATGCTTGCCCCACTTTTTGACAGTGACAAAGCAGTAGTGCTTTCCCAGCGATCAACATTCTGGAGACGCAATGACCGATTCATCAAAGCAGGTTGTCGGCGGCCGTCGTCGGCGTCAGTTTCTGGCGGACACCGGCCTGGGTTTCACCGGCCTGGCTCTGGGCGCCATGCTGCAACGTGATGGAATCGGCGCGGAAGCAGCAGCGACTGTGTCGGCCCAGTCACATTTCGCACCCAAAGCCAAAAGTGTGATCTGGTTCTTTATGAATGGTGGCACCAGCCATCTGGAATCCTTTGATCACAAGCCCGCCCTGAACAGACACGCGGGCAAAACGATCGAAGAAACGCCGTACAAATCAGAAGTTCTGGATTCACCGTTTTACCGAAAAAACGTGCGGGACTTTGCGGGGAAACCACGAAACCTGATGGCACGGGTTTATCCATTGCAGGTTGGTTTTCAGCGTCGCGGTAACAGCGGAATCGAAGTCAGTGACTGGTGGCCTCATGTGGGCGATTGCATCGATGACATCGCCGTTGTGCGTTCCATGTGGACCACCGACAACGATCACGCAGCACAGCTGCAGTTTCACACCGGTCGACACATTTTCGACGGCTTCTTTCCATCGATTGGCTCATGGGTGCATTACGGACTGGGCAGCCTAAATGAAAACCTGCCGCAGTTTGTTGTGATGGGGCCACCGCCTGGGGACTGCTGTGGCGGCGTTGGTGCTCATGATGGAAGTTACCTTGGCCCGGAACATGCAGGAGTGCGCATGGCTCTGGATCCCCGAAACCCACTTCCTTTTGGCACGCCTGGCGACAAGGTGGGGATCAAAGAACGTCGTGACCAGCTGGATCTGCTGCGGGATCTCAACCAGCTGACCGCCGTTCAATATCCCGACGATCAGCAACTGGCCGCCCGAATCAAAGCCTACGAACTGGCATTTCGCATGCAGATGTCGGTCCCCGATATTGTCGACCTGACAAAAGAAACCAGCGAAACTCAGGCAGCGTATGGTCTGGACAACAAAGCGACCGAGGGCATGGGACGTCAGGCCCTGGCGGCTAGACGACTGGTGGAACAGGGCGTCCGCTTCGTACAGATTTACGACGGCGGAGGTGGTGGAGGCGGCTGGGACGCTCATACCAAACTGAAAGAAAACCATACTCGCAACTGTGGCCGCGTCGACAAACCAATCGCCGCATTGCTAAGGGATTTGAAGCAGCGAGGACTGCTGGAAGAAACTCTTGTGGTGTGGGCGACCGAATTCGGACGAACTCCAGGCGCCGAAAAATCTGATGGCCGCGATCATCATCCGTATGGTTTTTCCGTCTGGATGGCAGGCGGTGGATTGAAGGGCGGCATCGCTCACGGTGCAACGGACGAGCTGGGATTTCACGCTGTGCAAGACCGACACTACGTCACCGATATCCATGCCACGGTGCTGCATCAGCTGGGACTCGACCCACGGCGACTGGAAGTGCCGGGACATAAACGATTGGAAATCGACCTTGGCAAACCTATCGATGCCATCATCTCGTAATGCGAAGATGTGACCAGCATCCCGATGCCCGAACGTGCGGCCCTGTCATTCGCCGTTCTGCTATCGGCTACACTTTTTAGAAATCACAGATGCCTCAGCCTCACGTAGACAGCAGCGACCTCGGGCGGATGACCTGCAGCCTGCGCGGATCTGTCATCGCGGGCAGCTGGCAGACCTGTGTGTTGAAATACACCGCTGGCTTTGCGGGAATCGATGACACCGGGTCGCTCAAGATTGTTACCCGCTACGCCACTGATTCCGGAATACCGCAGTTCGACGATCCTGCGGCGCCAAACTTCACAACCGTCGTTGCATCAAACGGAGCTCATCTCCAACTTCGGTACGACGTCAAGGACTTCCGTCGGCCCTGGGGACGAACACTTCAGCTAAAGGTGCTGCAGGGATATCTGCGAAAGGGTGATGTCATCACGCTGACGATCGGTGAGACATCGGGCGGTTCTTCCGGCTGGCGGATGCAGACGTTCGCTGAGGACACATTTGAGCTAAAGACGCTGGTGGATCGCTACGCGACTTATGTCTACGAAGAACTGCCTAAGTCGCCGACGTTTCGAATTGTGGCCGGCGAACCGGTTCGACTTGTGGCCATTGCACCAAGTCAGTCGATTCCGGGGAAGAAGATTTCCGTGCGCTGGAAGCTGGAAGACGTCTGGGGGAACCCAGTCGGCCGGTCGCGGCGCACGAGTTATCCTGGACTGCCGGAAGGAATTCATCGCATCAAGGTGACGGACGACGTAACGGGGCTTTCGGCGGAAACCAATCCCGTCCACGTGTCTGCCGACGCAGCGACGCGATACTGGGCTGACCTGCACGGGCAGAGTGAAGAAACAATCGGAACGAATTCCATCGAACGCTACTTTCGATTCGCGCGGGACAGTGCTTTTGTCGACGCCTGCGGGCATCAGGGAAACGACTTTCAGATCACAGACTCCTTCTGGCAGACCATCAACGACACCACGGCCCGCTTCAATCAGCCAGGAAAATTTGTGACGTTCCCAGGCTGGGAATGGAGCGGCAATACCGCGCTCGGCGGCGATCGCAATGTGTTCTTCAAGGAAGAGGGCGGTGCGATCGGTCGCAGCAGCAGGGCGCTTGTCGAGGCGACTGAATCGGTCGACAGTTGCTGTCCGTCGGTTGAAGATCTGTTCACCCGTATGGAGCAGGAACAGAAGCAGCGCGACGTGATGCTGGTCCCGCATGTCGGTGGACGATACGCGGATCTGGCACGATACCACGCTGGCCTGGAACCGGTCGTTGAGGTGCATTCTGCGTGGGGGACTTTTGAATGGATGCTGGACGACGCGTTCTCACGCGGCTACCGGATCGGTATCGTCGCCAATTCAGACGGGCACAAGGGGCGTCCCGGCGCCAGCTATCCGGGGGCGGGAAAATTCGGCAGCTATGGAGGCCTGACCGCTATTCTGGCTGATACGCTGGATCGAGACGCTGTCTGGGAGGCCTACCAGCAACGCCGTGTGTACGCGACGACCGGCGCCCGCATTTTGCTGGATGTGCAGACAACTGCGGGGCATACCATCGGCGAGGTCGCTAACGTTGGCCGAGGTGAGTCGCTGGAACTGTCGGTGGCCGTGGCCGGTACAGCGTCTCTGGAACGTGTCGAGGTGCGAAACGGTATGCGTGTGCTGAAAACATTGCGGACGTATTCGAGTCGTGACCTGTCAAACCGCATCAAACTCCTCTGGCAGGGCGCAGAATTACGGGGTCGCGGCCGTCAGGTCAACTGGAATGGAAGTCTGAGTCTGGATGCCGCGCGCATCGAATCGTTTTCGACGATCAACTTCTGGAACCCGGAAAAAACCTGTGAACAGGTTGGCAGCCGGGAACTCAGGTGGGAGTCAATTACAACAGGGGGCGTTGCCGGAGTGATCCTGAACGTGAACCGACTTTCCGGCAAGCTGCACGTCGAAACCAGCCAACGAAATTTGCACGTGGAGATCTCGAAGCTGGCAGTCAAGGGGCGTCAGTACGGCGCTGGCGGCATCGGGAAACAGATTTCCGCCTGTCGGCTGCCACCTGCGAACGGTCCGCGCGACATCCGCACGACCGTCCGCATCGATCCGGAAGATCTGGGCCAGGGCGACAATCCAATCTACATTTGCGTCGTCCAGGAAGACGGTCACATGGCGTGGTCGAGTCCGATTTATGCAGTTGTCTGACTCTTAGTACGGAACATCACCCTTGATTGTCACGCGCAGTCCCCGGCGGCGATTGGGGTAATAGTCCCACAGCGCGTAATGTTGAACGCACCGATTGTCCCAAAAGGCCACAGAGCCTGCCTGCCACTGAAACCGGCATTGAAATTCTGGTTTTGCGATGTGTTCGAAAAGCATTCGCAGCGTAGAGTCACTTTCCTGTGGCGTCAGTTCTATGATCCGCGTGGTGAAGATGCGATTTACGAATAAAGCTTTACGACTGCTGACCGGGTGCTTGCGAATCACGGGATGTTCCGATCGCGGATACGTCTTTCCTTCTTCCGACGCGTCTGCGTAGCGACCACGATAGGCATTTTCTCCATCGTGCAGTGCTGTCAGTCCCTCCAGAAACCTCTGCATCGGCGAAGAAAGCGATTCGAACGCTGCATACATATTTGCAAACAGCGTGTCGCCGCCCACCGGGGGCACTTCGATCATCCGCAGAATCGTTCCCAGTGGTGGTTCGCGATCACACGTAACGTCTGAGTGCCAGTCTTCACCGGCGATGCGCTTTGAATTTTCATCCGTGTAGAGTTCCATGATCTCAGGGTGACCGTCCACGAGGCGTGGCCACGCCGGATGCAGATGTAACTCACCGAAACAACGCCCCAGACTCTTATGCTGCTCATGCGTCAACTGCTGATCGCGAAAAAACAGCACGCCGTGGTCAGCAAGCGCATTCGTCAGCTGCTCAGTCGCCGCCTTGTCGAGCGGTTGGGCGAGATCGATTCCGCGAACGAGCGCACCGCAACCAGGCGTCATACGAATGAATTCAGGTGCAGTGTCCATGTTTTTGTCTCAGAGTGACCATCGTTTATCTTCGGCGACCCCAATGTTACAGTCTTCGCAATCCGGATTGCATCTGACCACACAAGAATCGCTTTGCTCATGACACTCAGATTCAAAAAGCAATGGATGTTGCCCGCCGGCCCCGTGTTGGCTGCGGTGGCAGGCATTTGGCTAAGAACCAGGGGGCTGGAAGCGCCGGCCTGCTGGTGCGCTGGCGTCACTGTGCTGTGCGGCATCTGGTGGATGTTCGAGTCCATTCCGCTGCCGGCGACGGGGCTTGTGCCATTCGCCGTCTTTCCACTGGCAGGTATTCTTGATCATCGAGAGATCGCCCACGCGTATGGGCACACGCTCATCCTGCTGATGCTGGCCGGGTCGATGCTGTCAGCCGCAATGGAAAAGAGCGGTGCTCATCGCCGCATCGCACTGGGCATGGTGCGGCTGATCGGAACGGATGCCCGTCGACTGATTCTTGGATTCCTGGTGACAGCTGCGGTTTTGAGCATGTGGGTTTCGAACACCGCCACTGTGCTCATGCTGCTGCCCGTGGCACTGGCTGTGCTTGATCAGGCTCCCGATCGGTCGCGACTCGCGCCCCCGTTGCTGCTGGCGGTTGCGTACGGGGCCGCCGTGGGTGGCAGCGGTACTCCCATCGGCACACCTCCGAATCTGATCATGATCGAGAATTATCGCGAGGCGACCGGCATAGAAATTGGTTTTCCGGAATGGATGCGAATGGGGCTGCCAGCCACCGTTCTGATGTTACCGGTCGTCTGGCTGTGGCTGTCGAGAGGTCTCTCGCGAGAAAAGGAGCGATTGTCAGTGCCCGATCCGGGCGAATGGCAGCCCGATCAGAAACGTGTTCTGATCATCTTTGCCCTGACAGCGTTTGCGTGGATGACACGTACGGCGCCGTTTGGCGGTTGGAGTGAATGGCTTCAGCTGTCCGGACACGCGGGCGACAGTACGGTAGCGCTGGCGGCCGTTGTCGTATTGTTCACGCTTCCATCGGGCTCTGACGACGGCACGCGACTGCTGGACTGGGAAACCGCCAACCGCATTCCCTGGGGCTTGTTTTCCATTATCGGTGGCGGAATCGCAATCGGCATGGCATTCCGCGAAACGGATCTGAGTGCTGCCACCGGAAGAGAACTGCTGCCTCTGGCCACACTGCCGCTACCGGTCATGATCTTTTGCCTGTGTCTGTTCGCAACGTTCTTTACGGAATTCGCCACAAACACTGCGGTCGCCAGCATTCTGATGCCGGTCATGGCGGCCGTCGCCACGTCCGCCAACGTAAATCCGATGCTGGTGATGATCCCGGTGACGCTGGGCCTGAACTGGTCCTTCATGCTGCCGGCAGCAACGGTCACAAACGCCATGGTTTACGGTACTGGTGAAGTAACAATCCAGCGGATGATGCGCGAAGGATTCGTGCTGAACCTGATCGGGGCCGTACTGGTCTCGACGGTATGCTACCTGACGCTTCAATAACCGGGGCGATCAAAGTGCGGCGGAAAACCGTGTGCGGCATAAGCGTCTGGAAATCGACCTTGGCAAACCTATCGACGCCATCATCGCATGATGCGAAACATGCCCACGCTATGGACGTTCCGTCAACGACACGGCCCATTGGCACGACAATGCAAAACTCCACGTCTCTGGCCAACCAAACGTTTTGGCAGAGTGTTTCGTAGAGACATTCCCGACCGTTCTATCAACCTCGCGCCGCAGTAAGCGTCAGAGCTAACCATACTTGTCGGGGTGCTTACCTTGGAGATTTGGACATCAAGTCTCTAACGGAGGTAAGTTAGCGTCACCGCACGTCTGAAGACTCCCGGCGAAGCTGGAGTCAAAGCACAGCGAGCCGTTTTGTGTCGCGTGACGCAAATTACGCGATGCGGTCGGTACGCTGAAGCCACCATTAGCGTCACTCTCAAACGCCCCTCCCGGAAATTGCAGGTCGTTTAACAGCGACCGCATCAAATAAGAATGAAAGGACAGCCCAAGAAAGTTTCCGCCACTCCACTCTTTGCCCGTTGGGACAGGCAGCTCCACTCGAGGTAAAGGACCTACCAAGCTCAATTTTGACCCTCTTGACGCACTTACAGGGTTGCTCACCGCATTCCTCACACGGTTCCTTCACACACTCGCAGGGCGATTGCCCGCACTTCTGGCACGTCTTGGGCTGCTTCTCGCACACACACGGATATTGCCCACATCGCTCACAATCATCAGGCTCATCCGGCGGTCCGTCCCACTCTGGATCAGAGAAGTGATCAAAGATGTTCACGAAGTCGTAAATCGTGAAGTAATCCTTGCCGTCGAACACTCGCGTTCCACGTCCCACGATCTGCTTGAACTCGATCATGTCGTTGACGGGACGCATCAGCACGATGTTTCGCACGTTGCGGGCATTGACGCCCGTTGAGAGTTTCTGAGAGGTTGTCAGAACCGTTGGGATTGTCTTTTCGTTGTTTTGGAAGTTCCTCAAATGCTGCTCGCCTAAGCCGCCGTCATCGGCTGTGACACGGCAGCAATAATCAGGGTCATCGCTCTCCTTCATCTGGTTGATGAGATCACGAACAATGTAAGCGTACATCGGGACCATTGCCTGGCTGTCAGGCTTGAGCAGATCGGCGTGTAGCTCGACGACGCTGTTTTCGGTCGGCTCTGTCTCG
>LWDU01031764.1_pt1 | contig 21042 bp, 11 predicted proteins | sample 727161 | NCBI WGS metagenome assembly LWDU01 (sample SAMN04566230, study PRJNA314399) | hydrothermal vent metagenome | isolation source: deep sea hydrothermal plume seawater | place: Mexico: Gulf of California, Guaymas Basin | collected 2004-07-11
CCTTTCTATTACTATTTGCCCCTAACACAGGGCCCTATTCTGCTTCATTAAACCAGATTAAACAGACGCGCCCAACGCCGGACATACAGTACCCTATGATTCAGAGTCGTTCATGGGCATGCCGCTGGGCATCGACTGCTGTGATCGCAGCCATGTGAACGACCTGGCGAACCGAATCGCCTCTCTGCAGGACGTGGGCTGGCTTGGCCAGGCCCTCGAGGATGGGCCCAGTCATCTCCGCACCGGCGATTCTCTGCAGCAGTTTGTAGGCGATGTTGGCCGAGGCGAGGTTGGGGCAGACGAGGACATTGGCCGCCCCCTCGAAGCTCATGAATGGGAAATCCTTCTGAATCTCCAGAACCAGTGCGGTATCAGCTTGCATCGGCCCATCGATCACGAGTGTCGAATCCAATTCACGAGCCATCGCGACCGCTTCCTCTATGCGGTCGGTTCGCAATTCGCTCGAGGTACCGAAATTGGAGAATGAAAGCATCGCTACTTTTGGTTTGACGCCGAAGCGACGCGCCACGCATGTTGATCGTCGCATCGGCGATGAACATCAATTCGCCATTCACCGTCATCATGTACATCCCTACGATTCTGTGGGCGTTCGGGTCAGGTCCAATCGTTTGCAGGCAGGGTTTGACGATGTCTGGATAGTGGTGGGCGATGCCACCGAGATAACCGTCCGCGTCGCCGACGTGAACCATCATCGGTCCGAAGTAATTGGGCGATTTCAGCAGGTTGATCGCATCTCTTCGAGTCACACCCTTGCGTCCGCGAAGCGCGTGGAATTCGTCTGCATAAGCGCCACGCCTGCGCGGGTCGTAGCGCACATCGATGGTCTCGCATTCGAAGTGAAGTCCGAGCTCTTCCTTGACCGCTTGAATCCGCTCAGGATGCCCGAGCAGGATCGGGTCGCAGATGCCCTCAGCGATGCACTGTGCGGCTGCTTTGATGATTGTCGGTTCCTCGCCTTCGGAGAAGACGATGCTCTTTCGGTCGCGCTTCGCATGATTGATCACATTGCGCATTATCGAGCGGGTCAACCCTAGTCGGGCCTCCAACTCCTCACGGTACTTCTCGACATCGAAATCCTCTGCCGCGACTCGCGCGACCCCCTCGGCAACCGCGGCCTCCGCCACAGCGCTCGCCTCCCAGATCAGCACCCGTGCGTCGAATGGCTTGGGAATCAGATATTCCGCTCCGAACTGCATCTGCTCACCACCGTAGGCGGCCGCGACATCATCAGGAACAGGCTCCTTGGTCAACTCCGCGATCGCATTGGTCGCGGCCATCTTCATGCCCTCTGTGATCTCTGTGGCGCGAACATCGAGAGCACCTCGGAAGATGTATGGGAAACCCAGAACATTGTTGATCTGGTTCGGATAATCGGAGCGCCCAGTCGCGATGATCGCGTCATCGCGCACCTCGAGCACCTCTTCGGGAAGAATCTCAGGATCGGGGTTCGCCAACGCGAATATCAGTGGGCGCGCCGCCATCGAGGCGACCATCTCACCAGAAACCACCCCACCTCGGGAGAGACCGAGGAAGACATCAGCTCCATCCAGCGCCTCAGCCAGACCGCCATCAGCAACATCGCGCGCGAATGCAGCCTTGTACGGATTCAACTCGCCTGCCTTCTCGCGCGCCTTCGTCAGAATCCCCTTCGAATCGCACATCAGGAGATTCTTCGCAGAAACCCCAAGTCGCAGATAATGAGTAGCACAGGAGATCGCCGAAGCACCGGCTCCAGAAATCACCACTTTGACCTCAGAAATCTCCTTCTCGACCACCTCCAAGGCATTCAGCAGCGCCGCACCAGAGATTATCGCAGTTCCATGTTGATCATCGTGCATCACCGGAATGTCCAACTCAGCCACTAACCGACGCTCGATCTCGAAGCACTCAGGCGCCTTGATATCCTCGAGATTGATCCCTCCAAATGTAGGAGCGATCGCCTTCACAGCCTCGACGAATTCATCGACATCGGTCCTGTCGACCTCGATGTCGAAAACATCGATATCGGCGAAGGCCTTGAACAGCAGGCCCTTGCCCTCCATCACCGGCTTTCCGGCAAGAGCCCCGATATCACCCAGACCCAGCACGGCGGTGCCGTTGCTGATCACAGCGACGAGATTCCCCTTCGAGGTGTAGAGATAAGCATCTTCCGGATTCTTCTGGATCTCCTCGCAGGGATAGGCAACACCGGGCGAGTACGCCAACGAGAGGTCTCGGGCGGTGGCATGACGTTTCGTGGGAACGACGCTGATCTTACCGGCTGGCGCGGCCGAATGGTAATCCAGTGCTTCCTTTCGTAGACGGTCCTCAACCAAGGCAGGTCCCTCCGAGTTTGGTCGGGCCACACCTTCCCCTTTGATGCTATCCTACAGCGATTGGGATGGTTATCAGCCCCTTGAAATGCGATTTTTTCTTTCAACACTCCCTCTATGAGAGGGAGAAGCAAGACCAACTCATCTACCCATTCCTTTCATAATGGGAACAAGCAGGCCAAAGGTTCGTGCCCGCATCGTTTCCCGCAGAAAGGACGGCTGAGCAAAGACTTGCTCTGCTCCTCACGCTGTTGATGGTGGCCTTGCCGTGGTCTGCTGCTTTCAGTCCTGAATTGTCGGCTCCTGAGGATGGAGCTCGGAATGCTCCCCAGACCGTTTGGGGTGGGAAGGGCAGCAACGATACAGGCTGGGTCGACATGATTGCGACGGGAGCCGATCTGGCTAACGGAACCTATGCTTACAGTGATCTCTACCTCGATTTCGCTCCGGGAGCCGAGATCTCGAATCTCACTTTCCAGATCGCTGTCAACGGTTCAGATGGCTATTGGGCCACTGAACCGCAGTTGACGCTTCTCGATACTCAGACGCCGATCCTCGACTGGCGAGGATATGGCGACCTCGGTCGGCAGGACGTGATGGAGAACAATCCGCCGACCGTTCAGGATGGGACTCTCGACACTTATCTTCGCCCCAATTCGATTTCCGATGCTTCATGGGAATTGCCGGCCGGCGTGACTCTCACCGACATGGTGATTGAGGCTCTGCGGCCGGCCGACCCTAAGATTTCGTTTTCAGCGCTGGATGTGGCCCTCCACGACAGCGCTGCCAATCCGTTCGATGGCAGACTGTACGTCCTGCTCGATGACGATTTACTGCATCTCGATGATCGTGCCGTCAAGCCGATCATCGACATCGAGAATGATCTGCAAGGGCGCTCGCTGGCCATCGATGCGGACCAAGACCGACTGCTCATCGGCACTGAGGACGGCTCGGTCCTCGTCCGCCGACTCTCTGACTCCGCCGCATTGCCTGATCTGCTGACTGGAGACGGTTCGGATGATTCGGCGATTCACGCGATTGCCGTCGACGCCTACGGCACGACTTGGGCAGCAGAACAATGCACCATCCACCACCGAGCGATCGATGCCTCGGCGTGGACCGATTATGATTACTGTCTGGCGCAGAATCAGGAGATTCCTTCGGACATCCTGATCGTCGGCGACAGGGTCTATCTCGCGACCGAGTCGAGTGGCGTTCATCTCCTCGATTTCACCACCACGAGCGCCTCGAGCGGAGTCAGCGTCGTGGTCGACAACAACATCGTCTGGAACACTCAGAATTACCTCGTCTCCGACCTCATCACCGACCTCGCAGTGGTTGGAAACAATCTGATGATCGCGACTTATGATGCAGGCATCAATCGTCGCGACCTAGTCTCTCAATCGTGGTTGGCGACTTGGTCGACCGGCAATTGGCTGGCCTCGAATCAGATTCATGGTTTGGCTGTGACCGAGGGTTGGCTGCACATCCTCGCCGGAGCCACTGTCCACGCCTATGACACCAATTCGCTGATCTTCCGCTCTCAGAGGCAATTGGACGATATGGGCTTGTTAGGTAATGGCGAGTCGATTATCTCCTGGCCAGCACAAGCCCCTCGGGGCCCGACAACAGGGACTGCTCTGGTCAGTGATGGCTCGGGCACGCTGGCGAGACTGCAAGGCGAGAATGCCGATGGTTCGCTGACTCTGGTCAGCAGCCCGTCCGCAGACTTGATGCAGATCACGGCTCACATCGATGATGGTGAACAAGGTGAGATATGGATCGCTGGAAACAAGATCATCGATCGCTTCGATGAGTCGACTCAGATTTGGCAGACGCCGATCGACATCAGCGATTACGTCAGCAACGCCGGCCAGATCATCGCTATCGAACAGGATTCGAGTAATTGGGTATGGATTGGAACAACCAATGCCGGTATTCTCAGATTGCGTAACGACGACGCCACCTACATCGGTACCGTCTCAGGCCTCAGTTCAACCCACGTCTCAGCCCTCGCCTTCGACCCCAATACCGATTACCTCGTCGTTGGCCACCCTGAATCTGGCATCTCGGTCATCGACACTAATGCGCTGACACTCGTCGACACCTTGACCACTTCAGATGGCCTCGACTCGGATTACGTCACCGACATCGCCACCCGTTACGGTATAGCCTACATCGCCACGCCCGACGTTGGCGTGATGCGCGTTGAACTCTCCACCTCAGCGATAATCGGCTCATGGCAGTCGCTCGGCGCCGACAACCTCGACTCGACCCCAATTGCCGTCGATGATGACATCGTCTACATAGGTCTCTTCGACTTCGGCATCCTCGTCATCGACCGGATGACTGGAGACATCACCGAGCACTGGAATCAGGATTCCAACACGTTGCCTGACGACGATGTCCATTCCTTGCAGATGGACGATTACGGCGGCTTGCTCGTCGGCGCCCAAGGAGCCTTCTCGCGCTACGATGGCAGCGCCTGGCACACCATGACCAGCAGCGGAGGCTGGTGGAATCGCCCGACGGTCTTCTACGATGTCACGAGTGATGCGGATGGCATGTACGCGGGAACCAATCGAGGTGCTTGCATGTGGAATTGGCAGTATCAATTCCAAGATTGCGTCAGTACTGCCGATGGCATGCCGAGCAGGTTCGTCTATGCCGTCGACATGCTCGATACAGACCGTCTCTACGCTGGCACGAACGAGGGAGCCGCGATAATCAACATGGACAATTTCACCGTCATCGAGACTTGGACTGCAGGTGATGATACCCAACGCTCACGAACGGTCAAGATTGGCGATATTCTCTATCTGGGCTTCGAGAACACGGGCATCGCGCGCTATGATCTGATGAACAATGAGTGGTTGACGACGTGGGACGGAACTCAAGGCTACATCGACGACGATGACGTCACGGTTCTCATTCCCGGCCTTGATTCGGGTACCATGTGGGCTGGGGGTGACTTCGGCCTGACGCTCATCGACGTCGTCAATGATGAGGTTCTCATCGAGTGGAGTCGGGGGGCGAACGCGGCCGGGCCGACGCTCTCGAACTCACCGCCCGCCGAGATTGAGATTCACGACAATGTCTTGCATTATTCGCTGCAACGGAGCAATTCGTGGTGGGCGTCGAGCGCTCAGATCTACCGAATCAATCTGACGACGAATTCGAGCATGACCATTCTCGACGCTGGTGCTCAAGCCGGCTGGAGCGGCGTCGTCCACGGAATCGGTGTGATAGGGGATCAGTTGTGGATCGGCGTCCGACCGACCCAATACTGGAACGATGGCGATGGCACGATCGTTCGCTGGAACATGAGCAGCGAGGCGTGGGAGGACGACCTCGCGACCATCGGTAATGTTCGCCGCGTCAACGCCAGATTCCTCGGCGAATGTTTCCCACTCAATGCCTCATCCTGTGAACTATGGATCGCCTACGGTGATTACATCCTGCGACGATTCAATGCCGATTCGATGCAACTCCTCAACGAATGGAGCGATATCGAAGGACCCATCCGTGGCATGGCGGAGTTCCAAGGCGAGTACCTCTTCGCCAGCATGAACGGCATTCTTCGCTGGGACCCCGTCAATTCGACTTGGCTCGATACATGGATGCCTGGAGATGGCTTGCCATCGAGTTCCGAGGAGGAATTCTACTCGATGGCTGTCATCAATTCCGATCTCTGGCTCGGCACCATGGAGTCGAGCGGTTTCAATTCAAACGCCCAGATTCTGCGTATGAATGGCTCATCGAATAACTGGTCTTCTTGGGATTTAGGCACCGGAGACATTCCCGATGGTTATGCTGCTGACATAAAACTCTGTGATGACATCGTCCACTTCGCCATCGGCGCGCGCTTCTGGTGGGGTAACCAAGGTGGCATCGCGCGATATGATCTGTCCGATCACGATCAGGATTCGCTGACCAATGAGTGGATCAGTTCGATGACCTCAGGCAGCACTGGACTGTCCAATAATGATCCACGCGCGCTCGCCTGCGACGAAGCGAATCGCATCATGTACATCGGCTACGACACCGAAGGGGTCGGATTCGATCGTTACAATTACAACACCGACAGTTATCTCTCGACCCTGACCTCGACGGATGGAATCTCGATGGACCGCATCTTCCCCGGCGGAATGCATCACGAGAACAATGTCCTGCTCGCCGGTCACCAATATGACAACCAGGGCGGAATCTCACGCCTCGTCACTTCAGGAACTGCGACGGCCAACGGCCAAGTCCTCGATCCCGGCATGGATGGATGCTCGATCGAGCGCGCTCCATCCAATTCAGGTCAGATGGTCTATGCGATCGGTCGCTCGGGCCAGACGACTGGCATGAACCGAGTCGACCGGCTCGATAATTCAGGTTTGATCGCCAGCGGCTTCGACGAGCTGGCAGGCCTTTCGAGCGGGCGCGTCGTCGAGATAATCTCGAACGAAACTCACGTCTGGGTCAGCAGCAGCCTTGGCGTCAATTCCTACTACGGTTCATCGGTCCTGCAGGGCGAGATACTCTCCAACGGCTCGGTTCGTTGGGAGTATGGCTACAATTTCCAGCAGGATATCGTCAATGAGCTGCTGCTCGATGATGAAACCCTCTGGGTGACGACTGCTGGCCGTGGCTTGAAAGCCATCGACCTGCAACAGCGCCGCGTCACCTCGACACCGCCGGCACTGCATACACAGATGGACGGCATGATCCTCGAGAATGGCTCGTTGTACATTGGTCTGATGGGCAATCAAGGTTCTGCTGCCGGCTTCCAGATCTACAACACCGGCACCAATCATTGGGGTCACGGCAGCCTCCTGGCTGGGCTGCCGAGCAATCTCGTCCGTGACTTCATCGAATATGGCGATCACATCCTCATCGCCACACACGGCGGAATAGGCATGTGGAACACGACGAGAGACGACTGGGACGATCCGATCACGACGATCGACGGTCTGCCCTCGCCGATAATCGAGCACCTCTTCGTCATCGACGATACGATCCAAGGCGAGGGCAAAGTGCTGGCCGGTGGCGCAGCTGGATTGACGGTCCTGCATCAGACCAACCTGACAGTCATCACGACCCTCGGATACAATCAGGGTCTGATGGGCAACACAGTATCAGGAATCACCTACGCAGGACCGACTTCGCGCGTCGTGCAGAATCAGGATGGCAGCAATACAACTCTCTATCACGACGCGGCCTTATTCATCTCACACAATGGGCGGGGTCCGACTCGGCCCGGTGCCGTGGCTTGGGATATCGCGACGGATATGGTGAATGGAAGCTACAATATCGACATGATTCCGAGCAATGATGTCCGGGCTGTCGCGACCGATGATTGGGGTGTCCACATCGCGACTGACACAGCTCCTCTCGTCCATTGGAATGGCACGATGATGAAAATGGAAACCGGCATCGGTCTGCGTTCTCTGCTCTCTTGGCCGCCATTCGAGATGCATAGTGATGGCAACTACGTCGTGGTGATGAGTCCTCGCGGCATCGACGTGGTCGAGGTCGATGGACTGCACTCTTCAGTGACCTCGAAGGGCGTTACTGGACTCAAAGGCGGCTATCTCGATTCGAGTGGCCTGTACGTCGTCGGCGATGATGGCTTGCACGTCTATGACCCAGTCACCAGCCTGCAGGAGAAGCCGCGCGAGCATCAGCGTCGCGCCGATCCATTGACCGTGCTCTACGGCGGCCGCACATGGGACATCACCGATACGACTCATCCGGGGATGGCTACAGTGCTCGTGACGCCGGATGATCCGATTCAGATTCCGGAGGTCTCCGATGTCGCCGCGCCGGGCAGGTTACCGATGCACACCGGCGCCATGACTCTGACCGCGCCGCAGGGCGGGGCGTGGGTCTGGGCGAGGTCGAGCAATCTGAATTACAGCGGAACATGGGATCTCGCCGCTGCCAACGGCGGCATCGAAATGGCCTTCCAATCAGCGATTTCCGCAATCGGTCCAGGCTCGACCTCAGCGACGCTGCACGTTCAATTGCAGAGCCCTGCTGACGGCGCCATCAAGGTTCGTGTAACCTATGATTGGCAGCGCGTCGAGGTTCCGACGGTGATAGTCGGGCTCGAGGATCGACCCAATGATGGCGGTGGCGTCATCGAAGCCTCATGGCTGCCTGCCGAAGATGCCGCATGGTTCGCCTACCGACTCTACGTCTGGGATTCGACCGACGACCCACTTTGGGAGCCGACCGCGAACGACGTTCATTTCTTCTCCACCTACATTCGATCGAGCTACTGGTCGCACACCAACGCGACAGTCACACAGGCCGATCATGACGGCGTCACCGAAACTCTGCAGAACGATCGCATGTATCGAGCCGCCATCGCCATCGAATACGCCGATGGCACCATCGGCGATCCGATGACCTACCCACTCAATGTCACACCGACCGATGAAGTGCCAGCACCTCCCGCGTGGATGAGCGCCGAGCCCGTCGCGGGTGGCGCCTCTGGCACCGTCATCATGGAATGGTCCGCCTGCACTGAACTCGACCCTGACAGAACTCGGCTCTGGGCCGTGCAGCAGGAGATCACCAGCGCTATCGGATTGACCAGTCCACTCGAGTACCATTGGAGCACCGGTAACACGACCGCGCTGCAACTCCAGGGTGGCGTACCTTACTGGTTCGCCGCCGTCTGCGTCGATGAGGCTGGACAATCCGACCCCGATAATGCGACCATCATCGGGCCAGTCGTGACTGCTGGTGGTCTCGACGATGGCATCCCACCAGCGCCGATCACGGGTACGACCGCGGCCGATGTTCCCGACGATGAGGGCGGCCGCCTACAAGTCAATTGGGAAGCGAATACTGAGGAGGACTGCACCTATTATGCGGTTTACATTCTTCCAGCCTCTGGCTGGCAAGCACCTTCCACTGTCGATGGATGGCCGGTCTCAGCCTACATCAATGACTGTTCTATCACCGAGGTCATCATCGATTCACTCGGTGAAAGTGGCCTTGTCGACGACGTCGTCTACTGGGTTGGAGTCGTCGCCTTCGACGATTGGGGTAATAGCGATGTCGACAATGTCTTCATCGTCGAGGCAACCCCGATATCCAACGTCGAGGGTGCTGGGGCAGCACCCGACAGAGTCACCGGACTGGACGCTTGGGACCATCCGGAGGACGACGGCGGAGCCATCGACATCCGCTGGAATCGCTCCGCCGCAGAGGACTTCGATTTCTACACCATCTGGATCTCAGAATATCCGCTGGATGACATCTCAGACCTCTGGGACAGTTGCAAGGTGATTCCTTCTGATTGCGGCCTCATCACGGTCGACCAGCGCCAGTTCGGCGCGGACTTCCAACTCGAACTTACCATCACCAAGGCTCTCTACGGCGATTCGCTCGCGACTCTCAACTCAGAGACCATCGAGCCGATGATCCCACTCTACGTCACTGTCACGATCCACGACCTGCGCGGCAACGTCCACCTCGAAGGGCTCAATGATCACATGGTCATCGTCACGCCCATCGACAACCGTGGAGACATCTCGCCTCCGGACAGGCTGGCGGCTCCGGTACTGAGTGACCGAGGAGGTGATTCGGGTGATGCGATGTTCGTGGAATTCCAGCCGAGCAGCGCTTCAGACATCGCTGAATACAGGATTTATGCTGTGATCGACACGCCGATTCTGCTTGAGAACATCGAGAATCTGAAACCATCGATGGTAATTGACAGAGAGCAGCATCTACCAATCTTGCTGACCACATTCTCAGCCCGAACAGACCCGATTCTGGACTTAGATCAAGGTGATCTCTACTTGGTTCCGAACCGCCGTATCTACGTCGCCGTCGTAGCCGTCGATTCTTCCGGGAATGCCTGGGTGAACAACCTCGCCACCTCTTGGATAGAAATCGCCGACGAACTCTCCGCCGATCCCTGCCCCGAGTGTCCTGATGTGAGTGGTATTCGTGCGAGCTGGAACGCTGCTGGATCACTGATTGAAGTGAATTGGGACGCGAGCGACGACCCGATGTACAGCACATATCACGCCTACGTGAGCCTTGAAGCATTCATCGATACGAGGAATGCTACGCTGTTCAAAGAGGGAATGCGCGACACGATTCTGATCATCAATGAATTCGACGATGCCGCGCTCGCGCGCGAGGAGACTTATTGGATCGAAATCGTCACTTTCAACGGTGACGTGCACACATTCCATGCAGATCCCGTCGAGATTCCGCCGTGGTCGGAGTCCTCGTTCGGGACCAAACAGCCGGGTGATGATCCGGCTGGCGATTCATGGGTTGACAGGATTCTGTCTGGCGAGATGAACATGATCGTCGCGCTACTTTCGGTTGCGCTGCTGCTGGTCGGGGCGATTCTGTTCATCAAGCCGCGCGAGGATTCCGCGCCCGCTCCATGGGAGATGGGCGCCTTCGAAGTCGAATTGGAGGAGCAGATGGAGCGCGAGGCGGCCGGCCTTTCGGACGACGATGATTTCACTGGCGACTTCGACATGGGTATCGGAGAAGGGCTTGGAGTGGGCTCCGATCAAGGTTCTGGACTAGTCGCTTCGGCGCGACGTGACGGGTCTGCTGACAAGGATGCAGGTCAGGGAGCAGACGAATCTTACTCGGCGACGGCGGCTTCTGCTGGAATCGTCGCCGAGGAGGATATCGGATCAGCGCCGAGTGCTGACTCGGAAGTCGTGGACGAATTGTTGGGTGGTCCCGAGGAAGAGGTCGACATCGATGATCTGGATGACTTTGCAGATGAACTCGATGATCTGGCCGACGATCTCTCGGTCGAAGACGAAGATGTCGACACTTCATTCCTCGACGACATGCTCTGAGATGCGTGTGAGCGGATTGAAGCGGGCGACCCTGATGGCGAGTCATGGCGGACCGCGACCCACGCTCAGAGGTCTTCACCACGGTCGCATGGGATGGCGCTGCGAGGCTATTGGCCGCAGACCTGCACTTCGCTCGGCTGCAGCGACATGCTGAGCGCCTCGGCATCGGCCTGCCGAGCGACTTCGAGGGACTCATTTTCGAGGCGTTAGCAGACTTGGATCTTCCTAGTGAGGCTATCGTCGGTGACGATCAGGCGCCTCATCTGATCAAGATCGGAATCTCTGCTGGCGGCCAAGTCAGCCTGACCCCGCGAGTCAATGTGACCTATCCGGCGGAACTCTCGGCGATCACCCTCACAGCACCCATCTGGGATGCCGGGGTTCGAGGGACCAAGCACGGCGATTGGCAGCCGTACTTCGAGGCGCGCGAGGCGGCTCGCGCGCATGGCGCGGACATCTCGCTCCTAGTGGAGGATGATTGTCTGGTCGACGGCGACCGCTGCATGCCGATGTTGCTCGACGCGGACGGCGTCGCTTACCACCCTCGGCCGAGCGAAGGTGCTCTGGATTCGGTCACCCTCGAACAGATTCGCACTGGCATCGAGGCGGCGGGCATTCCCGTGAGGCAGGCCCGACTGACGATTCCGATGGTGGTAAGGGCGGCCGAGATGGTCGTCTTAGGCAGCGGCATGGGTGTGCAGGCGCTGGCTACCATCGATGGCCGACGCATCGGCAAGCCTCGTGGTAGACTTCATCAAGCCGCAACAGCCTCGTGGCTGGCCCGACTGAGCAGCGCTTGGCAGTCGGCCGATGATTGGAAGTAGATGACAATAGAACAGGGAGTAGTGGACGTGCAGCGCAGAAGCAGAATCGAGCGGCTCACTTTCGAGACCGACCATTCAGAGCCGCTCATCGCCATGCTGAACCGGTCTCGAGGCGAAACCGCGAGCGACGAGTTGCTTCTGCATTCAGCGGGACCGATCACGGATCTCGCGCAATCCTCGATGCTGCCTTGCCTCGACAGCATTCGAATCCTCTTCTTCGAACCGCACTACAATCCGACAGCAGCGCCACAACGTGGCTCGCCCCTCGCAGGAGAAGTCAGACTCGGAGCGCCAGAACCACTCGTCATGGTCATTCAGGAATGGCACGACGAGCGCTGGAGAACCTTCGACGAACATCGACCAGCAAGCCTCGCCCAGGCACTTGAAATCACTCGAGAATTCGAAGTCGCAACCTCTTCACCCAATTCAACTACAGACTCATCGCAATCCGCAGACGCCCTCGTCACCTCACCCATAACACCGGGCGGATTCGCAGGATTACTCGGCTATGACATGGGGAGATGGGCGAGTGACATCCGCCTCGCCAACAACCCTGAACCCGGCCAACTCCTCGGAGTCCTCTGGCGCTGTGATGCATGGTGGGTTCACGAGCGCGAGAGTGACAAACTCCACCTCATCGCCCTCGACGGCCACCCTTGGCTGGCCGCAGCAGAACACTCACCAGCAACAGCATTGCAGGAGGCGCAGGAGGTCCAGGTATCCCCTGTGACACGAGCGACTGTGCCGGAGAGTGAGAGCGATTCCGAGCACGCGAGAGCGGTCGAGAGAATCCGCGAATCGATCCGCGGCGGACATCTCTACCAACTCAATTATGGACGCCGATGGCAAGGGCCGATGAGCGACGATCCATGGTTGGCTTTCCTGCGAATGACGCGCAGCAACCCCGCTCCATACGCCTCCTGGCTGCACCTCGCAGACCACGGTTGGGCAGTCGCCTCCGCCTCCCCCGAGCGTCTTCTGCGCCTGAGGGATGGTGTGGTTTCGACGAGGCCGATCAAAGGAACACGCGCGCGGGGAGCGACTGAGGAAGAGGATCTCGCCCTGCGCGTCGAGATGGCCTCGTCGGCCAAAGAAATCGCAGAACATCTGATGCTCGTCGATCTTGAGCGCCACGACCTCAGCCGAGTATGTGAGAGTGACAGTGTCCATTGGGCGGATTGGCGCGTCGAAGCGCTGGCCAATGTGCAGCATCTGGTTTCGGGTGTTCAGGGCAGGCTGGCGGCAGAAGCCGATGCAGGTGCTGCACTCGCAGCGCTGTTTCCCGGCGGTTCGATAATCGGCTGTCCGAAGACGGTGACGATGACTGCGATAGACGAATTGGAAGGAGCTCCTCGTGGGGCTTGGACGGGCTCGATCGGGCACATGAATTCGGGCGCTGGAGAGGCCGATTGGAACATTCTGATTCGCACCTTGGAGGCCCACAGTGGCCCGAATGAATGGCACGGAGTGGTGCAGGCCGGCGGCGGCGTGGTAATCGATTCAATTCCCGCCGCCGAAGTCGAAGAAGCTCGCTGGAAGGCTGCGGCGATTACCGAAGCCACATGGGGTTTCCGAACCGGATTCAGCGCCACGGAATTGCCCGAGCGCGAGGTCGGAATCCTACCTGTCCCACAAGTCGAGGGAGCATTGGGTCAAGTCAGACCGAGCGAGAATCCGGAAATAGGTACTCAAGCGGTAGAACGAGATTGCCCGAGAGTACTACTCGTCGACAATCTCGACTCATTCAGCAACAACATCGCCCAAGCCCTGCATCGTCTGGGCGCAGAGGTGGTGATTGTCGAGGGCCGACCAGCCGAACGAGTGGATGCGGCGGCGACGATTGAAGCCTGGCTGGCAGAGCATGAACCGACCCACATCATCCTCGGACCAGGCCCATCTCGCCCCGAGGTCTCAGCGCCCACGATGGAACTCGCATCGCGCGCGATACGTGGAGACCTGACCAGAAACGGAACCCCTGAGAGAGTTGACGAGGCGATACCGATTCTCGGCTGGTGCTTGGGCCACCAAGCACTCGGCTTAGCAGCCGGCTACAAACTCACAGAATCACCGCTCGGAGCCGTTCATGGAGTCCCATCGACAATCCTCAACAACGGCTCCGGCCTCTACCAAGGCCTCGAATCAGAACTCACCCTGATGCGCTACAACAGCCTGATACTCGAGCCTCGATCAACAACCCCCCAGCTCATCCCGAATGCCTGGGATGAATCAAGAACGCTCATCATGGGAGTCCGTCACCGAACCCTACCGATTCACGGTGTGCAGTTTCACCCGGAATCTGTGGGAAGTCCAGATGGTCTCGACCTGCTCGCGGCTTTCCTCAACCTCGAAGCAGAGCAAATCCCACAAACCACAACAAAGCCCCAAACCGAATAACCGCAGCGTTGAAGGCGCGACGCTCGGTCCTCAGGGCGAATCACCATGCCGACCTGTCGCATGTGCACTCAGAACTACCCGAACTCCCAGTTCATCAGCGGCAACGGGCCCCGCTACCAAGTCTGCGTCCGTTGCGCAACCGAGAACGATATGCTCGCGGAAGGCGAACAATCGAACCTCTACTCAGACGAACTCGCGAAGTCCCGCTCAGCTCTTTTCGCTCGTCGCTACCGACCCTGGGCATTCCTCGGTGCCGGCTGGATTCTCTACCTCAGTTTCGGCTCCGGCATCGAGTTATGGTCGAATCTTCTGCTGACAGCTCTAGTCATCGGCAGCCTCGCCACGCCCGTCCTGCACTTCCTTTCCAAAACCAAGTTCCGTGCCGAGCTCGCCCGAATCACTCCTTGATGGGTCAAAACGGCCTTTGCTCAGGCTCGGGAGGGGTTGAAATAGGCTATCGACTCCTCAGAATTTAGAGGGAACGGAGGGTTCCCTGTGAAAGCCCGTGAGATTGGATGCGTAATAGAGGAGGAGTAGGCCGAGGAAAAAAGATAATCCACAAAGACTTGAATGCGGCGCAGTACTGCATTTATGATCTGTGGACACCACCCTTCAGTTTACTCTCAATCAGCATCCGTCACTCCCGGATTCTATGGTTTGCGCGAGGACAGGCGCGAGCATTTTACCGGAAAGAGAGAACGGCGGGTTCTCTGAACTGATTTTAGGAAGGAAAACGAAATGAATGAAATACAGAAAATGAAGAATACGAGCATGTTGATTGCAATGCTCCTCGTGTTGATGGCTGGTTCCGTCGGCGTAACTGCCGACAACCATTCCGGCTCTGATCCACTTAACCCCGACGATGGAGGGGCTGATTGGGACGGAGACGGGCTTACCAATGCTGAGGAGGATGCTGAAGGCACGGACCCTAACAACGCCGACACCGATAACGACGGTTTGCCGGATGGTTGGGAGGTTTCCTACGGACTGAATCCGAACTCTGCCAGTGACGCTAACGCGGACCCTGACGGCGACGGACTGACGAACTCTCAGGAGTACGCCGCAGGAACGAACCCCAACTCAGCCGACACCGACGGTGACGGGCAGAATGACGCCGATGATCCGTTCCCGAACGATCCTAACAACGGATCGATGTCGGATTCGGACGGCGACGGTATCCCAGATGCGTATGATCCAGATTATGGTGACAACGGAGAGGGAACCGGCGACGGCGGCACTGACGGCGGTGGAGATTCCGAGCAAGAAGGAGAAGGACAGGGCCAAGGTCAAGGCCAAGGTCAAGGCCAGGGTCAAGGACAAGGTCAAGGCCAGGGTCAAGGCCAAGGTCAAGGCCAAGGTCAAGGCCAGGGTCAAGGACAAGGTCAAGGTCAAGGTCAAGGCCAGGGTCAAGGCCAAGGTCAAGGACAAGGTCAAGGACAAGGTCAAGGCCAAGGTCAAGGCCAAGGTCAAGGCCAAGGTCAAGGTCAATCCGGACAGCAAGGCGGTCAAGGCCAAGGTCAAGGCCAGAACGGCCAGCAAGGCAACGGACAGAACCAAGGTTCACAGTCCGGCCAAGATGGTCAGCAAGGCAGTGGTCAGCAGGGTGGAGAACAATCCAACCAGCAAGACAACGGTCAGGGTCAACAGCAGGGCGGAGATCAATCCGGCCAGCAAGGCCAGCAAGAGGGTGAAAGCCAGAATGGTGACAACCAGAATGGACAGAACCAGCAACAGCAAGGCCAGACCCAAGACAATAACCAAGGCCAGCAGGGTCAGCAGTCTGATCAGCAGCAAAGCCAACAGCTCGACAACCAAGACCAGAACGGCGAGAACGACAACGATGGAGACGGAATCCCGGACGACCTGGACTTCGACGATGACAATGATGGCATCCCGGACAACCAGGACGAGTTCCCGGAGGACCACGACAACGACGGCATCAATGACGCTGAGGATGATGACGATGACGGCGACGGCATAGACGACCGAGAGGAAGTCAATGACGGAGACCCGAACTCGGACATCTACGATCACGACAACGATGGAGTTCGCGACAATGTTGACTTCGACATCGACAACGATGGCATCGACAACTGGAACGACGTTGGACCGAACGGTGAGGACTACTCACGCGATCACGACAACGACGGACTGAACGACGGTGTTGACGACGACGATGACAACGACAACATCCTCGATGTAGACGAGGTCGACGGAGCTATCGGTGTCTGGAGGTATGACCATGACAATGATGGAATCTCCGACAGGACCGATACCGACGACGACAACGACGGTCTCTCCGACTGGTTCGAGCAGAACGACGGCTGGGATTACACCGGCCAGTTCGATCACGACAACGACGGAATCGAGGATTACCTCGATGACGACGATGACGCTGACGGCATCCTCGATGAGGATGAGAACAGCGACGTCCTGTGAAACAGGTACGACGCTGGTCAAAACTGCTCAGGCCCGCGACCGTCTTCTGACGTTGCGCGGTGACAGGTTCCCCGAGGGCGCTTCAGTCCTCGGGCGAGCCGCCCCATATGTGAAACCGTTAAAGTATCATGGTTAGGACCAACATACATGGTCGAATCCGACTTCGAAGACGCAATCATCGAAGCAATAGAGAGAAACGGCGGTCGGACCTCGATGGAGAGGATCCTGATACTACTGAAGGACCGACCAGAGATTACTCACCTCGATAACGAACAATCGCGTGCAGCGAAGGTGCGCCGGAAGATGGCAGACATGGTCGTCGTGCGGAAGACAGGAGGGCGACGGGACGCAACCTACGAACTCGTCCCGGTGAGCGAGGCCACCTCTGACTCGACCGCCATAGAGGAGGACATTCTGCTTCACCTGATCAGATGCGGCGGCAGGGCGTCCTTCAGCGACATCCTCAATCCGGACCACGACGTCGATGCGATGGGGCAGGCCCTAGACAGCTTGATGTCCAGTGGGGCTGTTATCTCACCAGAAGACGGGGTCGCTTCTCTGAGTCCTGGGATGTGGAATCACAGCATCGGTCCAAAGGGGACGACTAGCTTCACGCACTCTCGACGGGTCAAGTCCCTCCTAGATGATCTCGCTATGATTCTCGAGTACCACGCTGAGGGTGGTCTGAACCTCGGCAACACCGACTTGCCTGCTCCTATGGGCGTCAACCGCTCGCAGGTCATAGAGACCGCGATATCCTTCACGGTTGCGAGCCTCAAGCCAATACCACCGCCAATGAGACCGCCGACGGCGAGGGAGATTGTGCGTCAACATGTTCACTCCCGCGACGAATGAAACTTTAGCCTCAACAATTCCTTGATTGATGTAAAAAACTCTACGGACAACACTTTAACAGATGCCCGAGCCGCAAGACCTCCATGGATCGGAGGAAACACCTTGACCCAACGAAGACGGAACCGAAAATGAAGATTGGAGGCGCTAGCGTACCGCTGGCGGCGGCGTTGCTGCTGATGGTGGCGGTGCGGGTGGTCGGCATCGAGGGCAGCGAGCTTCTGCTGCCCATGCTGGCTGGATTCGTCTATGACGAGGATTTCCTCAGTGGGGGCGTCTACTATCACCACTCCGGTTCCTCGTACTCCGAGCCCCGCGGCTCGCCATCGTGGATCAAGGCGATTGCCAAGGCCTGCGGACTGGATCGCGACGAGATCGAGTGCTGCGTGAGCGACTGTGATTCCATCGCCGACGTCGGCGCTCACCTGACGGAGTCGCGAATCCAGGAGATCCTGTCCTTAGTCGGAATGGGCGGAACTCCGGTTGTCCCAATGTGCTCCGGATGTCATGGCACTGGACCCGTTGAGATCGACGATACTCCTTGCATTTATGACACGCGTACTCCTATCGACATCCTATGGGGCAAGCCCTCTCTCTCGAACGTTCGTTGCGCCAACTGTGACAAATTCACCATTGGGCCGGATGAAGATGGGAATTACTGGTGCCCGGAGGACGAGCACTTCGTCGACTCTGACGGCGACTGCGTAACTGATGGTTGCTCAACAGAGGGCTGCTCCGACGACGATGACGACGATGACGAGGATGATGGGTGGTGGTGAGTCCATCTCGAACGTTCGTTGCGCCAACTGTGACAGATTCACCATTGGGCCGGATGAAGAGGGCAATTTCTGGTGCCCGGAGGACGAGCACTTCGTCAACTCTGACGGCGACTGCGTAACTGATGGCTGCACTTCAGACGGCTGCTAGGACGACGATGATGGGTGGTGGTGAGTCCACCGTCGTCTGAGTGAGTGAGACAACACTCCCAAAACAAATCAATCTACGAAAGCCGCCCGGGGGCGCTTCAGTCCTCGGGCGAACCGCCCCTTCTCTCTACTTCAGAAGTCGAAGAGAGTCGGCTGGCTGTCAGATTTGAGGTGGTTGGCATTGGCCAGCCGCTTGAGGGCCCGCTCGAGGCGACGCTCGGAGAAGCCGAACTCGCCTTGCAGAAATTCCCGCAACCTCTCCTCGCCCGCCTTCGTCGATTCGGGCAGCGGCTCGGGATGGATCGGGTGATTGTGGAAGAGGCCTCGAATGGTCTCGATGTCCTCGGGCATCTCGAAGTCTTTGACCTCGGCAACGGCCTCCATCGTCCCATGCTCACGAATCAGTTTGAGGCCGGTTTTTGGGCCAATGCCTCTGATTCCGGGATGGAAGTCGGTACCAATCATTATCGCCAAATCGACCAATTGCTCGCGCGTGATGTTGTGGTTTTCGAGTAACTCCGCCAAGACGATCTTCTCGGCGACGACCATTCGACCGAACTTACGCCGGCCATGACTGGTCAGATTGCGAATCATCACTGGCGAGCCATACAGCAGAGTGTCCCAATCCTGGCTCGCTACCGCAGCAACTTCACCGTTTGCACAACGAACAGCGCCAGCACCCTCTGCCTCCATCGGCGCTTCGATCCAGACGAGGCCGAGGCAATCGAAGAGTCGTTTGGTCTGAGCAACCATCTCACGCGTGTATTCGGCGGTCTGAGGTCCGAGTTTCTTCGCCAGCGCCATGTCCTCGGCTTCAATCGCCGCCTCCCATTTGGCGTTCGCATTATCCTTGCGAATCCTGCGACCCGCAAGAGTCTCCATCTTCAGTTCGTGCGGACGACCATCGAAAATGAAAACAGGCTCAATCCCATTCTCAAGCATCCAGGTCGCCCGATCCAGAAATCCCATCAGATGAGCGACAGGCTGTCCCTTGTAAGAGAGCGGTTTCCCGTCCGCCCCAGTCAAGCTGGTGATGAATTGGTAGGCATTGAGGAAGACATCGACCGCAACGCGTTGTCCCGAGAACTCCCCCAAATCAAGCGGATGAGCAGTCGCCAAATCCCTCAGATTACAACCCAAACTCTACTCCCCCGTCACGCCTAGACCTGTGCTATGCGTCGAGGCATTTAGGGTTGAAGTCGCGCGCGAGACGAACGGAGGCAAGAGAGTGCAAGGGCTGACTCTGATTGGCAGCGGTTGGCATCCAGCGCTGTTTCGCTCCGAGGCCGAGGCACTCGCAGGTCCGATCGGCCTCGTCCATCCACGCATCGTGGTTACCGAATCCAACGGTCAAGAGACTCTTCAGCGGCTTTCGCGCGCAGCACTGCTCGACGATGTTCTGCTGCGCGGCCAGAATAGCGCACCGACCGATGCCGAGTCAATCGCCGAGAAAATCGCTTTCTGGGCAATCGAGAATTTACCTGGTGGTAGTTTCGCGATTCGCCCACGAGGTTTGGGCCAAGGCATCGATGGCCTGTCGAAAACGGCCATCGCACAAACAGCAGGCGGCCTCATCAGCAGCCCGAATCACCCCGTCGACCTCGAAAATCCCGAGCATGAGATTGTGGTCGTTCTCGCAGCCCCCGAAGACCCGCCGAATCACCCAGACCCTCTGGCCGATTCTCCCGCACGAATCGTCTGGGGTCTGCGCCATCCCGAGTGGCAGCGCCCCGATTATGCTGGGCGCTCCCCGACCGACCGACCATTCTTCCAACCGGTCTCACTCGAACCTCGACTGGCCAGACTGCTGATTTCGCTGGGCCACAGAACTGATTTCACACCGACAACGGTCATCGACCCATTCTGCGGAACCGGCGGAATCGTCATCGAAGGCATGCTCGCCGGACTCAATATTCTCGCCTCCGACCTCGACGGCAGAATGGTCGCTGGAACCACACGGAACCTGACATGGGCAGCCAAGAATTCCGCCGAAGTGGCTTGGGATGTGCAGGAGATGAACGTTGGGATGATACCCGATTTGTGGGGCAAGGTGAGCGGTGCGATCTTCGCTTTCGATCCCCCATACGGACGCAATGCATGGAAGTCTGACGACGGATTCCAACTGCTTCTGAAGGCTTGTTCAGCGGCTCGCTCAATTGACGATACAGGCTCTCTGTGCACGCTTCTGCCGACCGAACCGACGATCTTCGAAAAGACTCGTGACCCTGACTCGCCCGACCCTCTGGTCATGGGATTGCCATGGGTTGAAGTCGCCGATCAGATGCTCGAGCGCGGTTGGCGAGTGGTACTGACCGCGCCCGTCAAAGTTCATCGCAGCCTCGCTCGCTTGCTGGTTGTCTGCCACCCGTCGCATTGAAAACGGAACGGCTGTCGTCGAATGACAGGACTGTTAGGGTAGTCTGGATATCCTTCCGGC
>LWDU01044705.1_pt1 | contig 21024 bp, 19 predicted proteins | sample 727161 | NCBI WGS metagenome assembly LWDU01 (sample SAMN04566230, study PRJNA314399) | hydrothermal vent metagenome | isolation source: deep sea hydrothermal plume seawater | place: Mexico: Gulf of California, Guaymas Basin | collected 2004-07-11
CTTTTAATTGACGGTTTAATTGATATAGGTTCAGATTTTTCAATAGAGTTAGCGGCCGAACACCTGATACTTTACTTGAGGGAATGGAAGCGTTGGAATTCAAAAATCAACCTGACAGCAGAACGTGACGAATTATCAGTTATAAATAAACACATTTACGAACCCTTTCAATATGCCCGGGTTATTCCACCATCCGGTTTGTTAGTAGACATCGGTAGCGGGGCTGGTTTTCCTGCTATACCCGTTAAAATTATTCGCCCAAAGGTTGAAGTTGACCTTATTGAAAGCCAGCGTAAGAGGGCTAGTTTCCTTAAAACAGCTATTCGTTCTATTAAGTTACCCAGCATTCAGTGTTTTCATGGTCGAGTTGCGGATTTTCCAGAGTTTGTTGGGAAATACGATTTTGTAACTTTGCGGCACGTAGTCGAACCAAAGTTAAGTTTGCATCTAGGGGTTCGTCTTTTAAGCGGCGGCGGCAGCTTAGTTTTACAGACTAGCCGCGACTATTTCTTTCAGCCCGATTTTCTTAATGCCCTTTTGCTTTCGCTCACGGATGAAATTTTTTTTGAAGGGCCGGATAACTCACATTCTAAAGTCATGGTCTTTAAGCGTAGCCTTGTCTAAAATAATTTCACCATTCGCAATCAGAGTGCAATTGTTTCACGTGAAACATGTGTGTTTTTGTTTTCGGAAGACCCTGATGTTCCACGTGGAACAATTGTTAAAGTTAGAAATTGTATAGGGTTTGTGCTACTCTGCTCTAAAATTTGGTTTTAGGGAGAGTTGGCCGTTTATGGGGAAAATAATAAGCGTTGCGAATCAAAAAGGTGGGGTTGGAAAAACCACAACAGCCGTTAATCTTGCCGCTTGCTTGGCCCTGTCTGGCAGAAAAGTCCTAGTGGTTGATATGGATCCTCAAGGAAATGCTTCAAGTGGGCTTGGGATTAATCTTAAAGAAAATCAAAGGGGAGTTTACGAGTTGCTAGCGGACGATCTCTCTCTTGATCTGGTTGTTTATCCCACAGAAATTGACACCTTAAAGATTATTCCTTCAAATGTAGAGTTAGCTGGAGCTGAAATTGAGTTAGTAGAGAGGGCTCACAGGGAAAAAATCCTTAGTACGGCTTTAAACGGAGTGACTGAAGAGTATGAGTATGTGGTTATAGACTGCCCTCCTTCCTTGGGTCTTCTTACTCTTAACGCGCTGACAGCATCAAATTCTGTTCTTATTCCTATGCAGTGTGAGTATTACGCTCTACAGGGATTGAGCCATTTGCTAAAAACCTTACAATTAATTAAAAAATCACTGAACCCGACCCTTACAATAGAGGGCATAGTCCTTACAATGTTTGATAGTCGTACGTTATTAACCGGTCAGGTAGAAAGTCAAGTGAGGAACTATTTTAGTGAATATCTAATGAAAACTATTATTCCAAGGAATATACGTCTGAGCGAAGCCCCAAGTCATGGGAAGCCAATAGTTTTATATGCTAATCGATCTAAGGGATCCGACTCTTATGTTGAATTAGCCAAGGAAGTAATTAAGCGGACAAAAGGCGAAATGGTTTTTCCTAAGGTAGAACCAGAGGAAATTGCTTATGAAGAATGGATAAAAGAAAATAAGCTCAGGGATTTTTCAAAAAAATAGATTACCTGATATGATCTTAACGGAGATAACATAAATAGAGAATTGCATATGAATCGAAAAGCTTTGGGAAGGGGAATAGAGGCACTGATCCCTAGTTTTAAGCAGGATACGCCTGATGGTGAACACGCTACCGGACCGGTAGAACTACTGATTGATGAAATAGTCCCAAACCCGTTACAGCCAAGAAAATATTTTAATGATGCCCATCTTGAAGAGCTTGAAAATTCCATAAGAGAACATGGAGTTATTCAACCAATTATAGTACAAAAGGGTCTAAAGTCTTATGAACTTATAGTTGGCGAACGCCGTTGGCGTGCTAGTAAAAAAGTAGGGCTCAAAAAAATTCCAGCCGTTGTACGTGAGGCTACTGATACAGAGTCTCTTGAGCTTGCTTTGATCGAAAATCTTAATAGGCAAGACCTTAATCCTATTGAAGAGGCTGATGGTTATGCACGTTTAGCAAAGGACTTTAAGCTTACCCAGGAAAAAATTGCTCAACGTATGGGGAAAAGTAGGGAGTCTGTAGCCAATGCAATGAGGCTTCTTAAGCTACCCCGTAAAGTAAAAGAAGATATTATTGGTGGGCGATTAACAATGGGACATGGGCGAGCCCTTTTGAGCCTAAAAAACGAAAAAGATGTTGAGGTTTTAAGGAAAAAAATCGTAAGACAAACGTTAAATGTTCGGGAGACAGAAGCTCTGGTCAATAAGACTCATCAGAATACAGAGAGTCCTCTAAGGGAAAAACCTAAAAAAAATATCTTCATCAAAAAATTGGAAACCGAATTGGAGCGAAGATTGGGTACGAAAGTAAAAATTGATCCAAGTATAAAAGGTGGTAAAGTGATCATTAATTATTATTCAGATGATGATTTAGAACGTATCCGAAGATTAATTAATTAGATTACAGAAAATTTTTCGGATATAGATATAGTAACAGGAGAAATAAATGGTTAAAAAAAACGATGAATTACCAATAAAAGCTTATCTCGGAATAGATGCTTTCTTTAAAGGGACATTAAGCTTTGATGGTATTGTGAGAATTGACGGTAAGTTTGAGGGTAAAATAAAGACGATAGACACTCTCGTTGTTGGCGAGACAGGTGAGATAATAGCAGATATTGAGGTAGGTATTCTTGTTTGCAAGGGAAAGTTGCAGGGGACTGTATTAGCAAAGGAAAAAATAGAAATGCATCCAGCAAGTACAATTATAGGAGATGTGAAGACACCAGCCGTGAGCATAGAGCTAGGTGCTGTTCTTGATGGACATTTAAATATGACAGAAAAAGAGAGCAAAAAAGTTATTAACCTCGTAGAACAGAAGAAACAATAAATTACTATTTATAAGATTGATAGATTATTTACTCTCGGGCTTCACGTATAATCTTTAAGCCATTTTTTAAAAAGTGCTAAATATAATTCAGGATGAGTAATACAAAAGAAGTGGCTGAAGAATTAGGAACCTTATATATTGTAAGTACTCCGATTGGTAATTTAAGAGATGCTACTCACCGTTCATTGGAGGTTCTTAGTGATGTTGACTTAATTGCTGCAGAAGATACAAGGCGGACTTCTATCTTGTTAAAGCATTATAATATCCAGACACCTCTTTCAAGCTTTAACAGTTATAATCAAGTTAAAAAATCTGGTGGGTTGATTGCTCGTCTTAAAGAAGGGCAAGACTTAGCACTTGTGTCAGATGCTGGCACACCTGGAGTTTCGGATCCTCTTTATCACTTGGTAAAGGCCGCGCTCCATGAACGAATACCTTTAGTTTCGCTTCCAGGTCCATCGTCTGTATTGGTTGCACTCACAGTATCAGGTCTGCCGATTAATCGTTTTGTGTTTGAAGGCTTTCTCCCCCGTAAAAAAGGGCGTAAAAAATTAATAGAAGAGTTAACACAAGAAAAAAGAACCATTGTAATTTTTGAATCACCACACAGAATAGTGAAAACCCTAAATGAACTTTCCAAAGTCATGGGTGACCGTGAAGCTGTTATAGCAAGAGAGTTGACTAAACTTTACGAGGAAGTGATTCGAGGAACCCTAGGATCTCTAGCAGTTATGGCTGAAAAAAAAAAATTAAAAGGTGAAATCACACTTGTAATTTCTGGGGCTCCAAAGACTAAAAATAGAGAGAATTAAATGAGTGTTATTTCGATTATTGGACATAAAGGAGGTGTGGGGAAAACCACATTGTCTATAAATATAGCTGCCGCAATAACTAAAGCAATGCATTCAAGTAATACTGACAAACCAATTTGTTTATTAGATCTAGACTTAAGATTACCAACCATTACAGAAATCCTAAATAGTCATCCTCAGAAAACATTTTTTAATCTATTTGAACTGTTGGCTAATCGAACTTATCAACTAGATTTTTTACGAAATCTGTATCAAATTCTAATTCCTTTTAAAGAATATAAAATAGGGGCTATTGCCAAGGAAAACCCTCGCTTATTAAAAAGTATTGCTAAATATAAAAATTTGAATGAAGAGTTATTTAATCATGCTGAGTTTGAATTTGGAGATCAAATACACGAATTGTTCCTGATGCGTGGAGAAATTGAACGTCCCTCTGATTTAAAAAGAAGAGATGTTACCCAATTGTTTAATCGTATTGATATTAACAAATTTAAAAACACATTGCGTGAATATGAGGGCAATGCACGACCAGATATAAGTGATTATATTTCTTACATCGAGGAATACGGTTTTTCAATTCTGGGAGGAGAGGTGCCCATTCTTGGGAAAAAGAAACATCGCCAGCGTATTAACGAACCAGAGTTTCTGGCCTTATTTATAGAGTTTATCCAAGAGGTATGCGAAAAATTTAAACATGTAATATTAGATACTCCGGCAGGTGGAGTCAACCACCTGTCGTCCATAATGAACTCAATAGACCAGATTTTATTTGTGTTCGATGTAAGTAATACCGTAGCTGTTAAAGGGAGTATCGACTCCATACATACATTTATGGATTATTATGAAGATTTTTATGAAAATTATAAGAATGGACTTTTGACTGGTATGGATAAGACTTATGTTGATCGGATAATTGCCTCAAGGGGTGAGAAAGCAGTTGAACAGAGATTAGAAACTAAAAAAATGTGCATTGTTTTTAACCGTAGTCAGAAAACTAATGAAGTCACTCAATGTCTAGACCAATTAAGGGAATATCTAGATACACTAGATAAATATGAGAAGTATAGAGACCGTATTTACCTAGTTGGATTAATTCCAAATAACAAGGTTATAAATATCACAAACAATCGAGGGGGCTTATTTTATGGTAAGGATAAAAAGTTGTCGGATAGAATAGACTCCATTGCCAAAAACATTATTGATCCAAATGTAACCTGCCCAACCCTTGCAAACTCTAACAAGGAAATCATTTCATCTCTTGAAAAAAAATCCACACTTAGTTTTCGTAAAACCTATAGTCGTATTGCGAGTAGTTTAAGTTGACCTACCAGCAGCCAATTAATATCTTGTGATTCAATGATTTCTAGATAAAATAAAAAACAATAATCATAGAGTGGGAATTTATTATCCACTTGTGGTTCTATAACATTAAAATTTTAAGCTCACTTTTTATTAAGTCAAACATGTTTGTAAAAGAAAAAATAAAAAACCTAACAGTTACAGAATTTAATCTGATTGCCAACAAGAATCCGAGTGGGAGTTATGACCGGGTTACGAGGGAAGCCCTCATTCATATAATTCATAAACTAGAGACCAATTATGAAACGCATACTGACTTGGAACGAAAACTTTTCTACAAGTTTAGAAAAACGAAATTCGAAGCCCTAGAAAAAAAGTCAAAACAGGTCAAACTAGAAGTCATGCGTTACCAACTGTCAAGTAATGCAAAACAATATATTAAGCTGGTAGCTTCAGCCAGCTTTATACTGGTGATAGCGGGATATATTGTATATGAATTTATTTTAGATAGGGATACCAGACAACAGGTTGATGTAGCTTTTAACGAACGCCTAAATAAAGCGGGGCTGATTTCTAAAAAGGGATTAGAAAAAATTCAACAGACCCTTCAGACGGCAACCCACAAATTAAAAGAAACTTCTAAAGAAAACGATCAACTAAACCAAGTTGTTGAACAGATGATTCATAACAATAAAACTACCGAAAATCTGAAATACATTCTCAAGCAAATTTATAATGATCCAAAAACAAAATATGTGAAAATGGGAAACATTAACATTATAAAGTATGGTGACAAAGAAATAGGGCGGTACAAGAATGATGCTAAGTTATGGTATGTTCTTGGTGTTGTGGAACAAGGTTTAATGCGTATTTTTTATAAAGATGAAGAAATTCTTCAGATAAGAGCTATATTTGGGCGTTCAGGTGAAGAGACCCCCGTGGGCAATTATTTGATTAAAAATCGTTCCTTCAAACCGACTTGGTATAAGAAAGAAAAAATCAATGGTCGCATAAAGGTTCGTGCTATTCCCTTTGGTGATCGAGATCATGAAATTGGGCACTGGTGGTTGGGGTTAAAAAAATTAGGGGATCCAGTGCCGGGAAGTTATGGTATCCATGGAGTAAACGCAGGTAAGGTGAACGAATTTTTTAAAAAGAATTTTGATTGGAGAAATGGGAGTGCTGGATGTCCAAATGTTCAAGAGTGGTATCTACACTTTCTTGGTAAGGTTTTGCCTACTGAAACTAAAGTCAATATAGTTTCTCAAGATAAGTGGGACAAAAGTATAGATCTCTCCGAAGCTGCTACTGCTGCTTGACTACTACCCGTATTTCCTTAAAAACTTCAGACCCCGAAGGGGATAGATCTCAATGAAAAAGCCTTGGAGTGGCAGGTTTAAGAAACCCACAGATATTTTGATGGAAAAATTTTCTGCATCAATTTCCTTTGATCGGAGATTATATGCTTATGACATTGCTGGGAGTATTGCTCATTGCCAGATGCTAGCAAAGTGCAAGATTATTACACAAACCGATTCGAAAAAAATAATAGGAGGTTTAAAGCGGATATTAAAGGAGTTTGAATCAGGAAAATTCGAATGCGATGATCGACTAGAAGATATTCACATGAATATAGAAACCCGCCTGACTAAACTAATAGGTGCTGTAGCAGGAAAGCTTCATACAGCACGGAGTCGTAACGATCAGGTGAACCTTGATATTCGACTATATTTAAGAGACGAGGGCGAAGAGATAGTGAGGGATATCACGGTCTTAGCTAAAACATTATTAGTATTGGCACGTAAACATACCGATACAATAATACCAGGATTTACTCATATGCAACAAGCGCAACCTATTTTATTAGCCCATCATTTGCTAGCTTATATTGAAATGTTGCTTCGCGATCAAGAACGAATGGAAGATGCGTTGAAGCGGATCAATATTATGCCACTAGGTTCCGCGGCGTTGGCAGGAACAGGGTTTCCTATTGACAGAAAATATACGGCAAAACTGCTAAATTTTTCAGAAGTGTCACACAACAGTATAGATGCAGTGAGCGATAGAGATTTTGCCATTGAATTTTGCTCCACAATAGCGATACTCATGATGCATTTAAGCCGTTTTTGTGAAGAAATTGTATTGTGGTGTTCCAGTGAATTTGATTGGCTAGAGTTATCAGATTCTTACACTACAGGTAGTAGTATAATGCCACAAAAGAAAAACCCTGACGCCGCGGAGTTAATCCGCGGAAAGTCAGGTCGCGTTTACGGCAACTTGGTAACATTACTGACACTAATGAAGTCTTTACCCTTATCTTATAATAAGGATTTACAGGAGGATAAAGAACCAATTTTTGATACTGTAGACACATCTAAAATGTCACTATCAATATTTAATGGAATGATAAAATCGGCACGGTTTAAGAAAATACCATTAAATCGGATAGATATTTTAGGGTTTCTGACGGCGACTGATATGGCAGATTATTTGGCTGAAAAAGGCGTACCTTTCCGTATGGCCCATGAGATAACAGGGCAAACGGTAGCGCATTGTATTGAGAGTGGGAAAAACCTCCAAACTATAACATTAAAAGAGTTAAAAGATATTTCAGCGTATTTCGAAAAAGACGTTTTTGAGCATATTAAACTAGAAAATTCGGTGCAAAAGAAAAATGTATATGGTGGTACCGCTAAAAAACAGGTTTTAGTTCAAATCGCTAGGATTGATAAAAAATTAAGAAACAAGCCCAAGCTAAGTCACTCAAAATAATTACTGCAATTAAAGGTGAAAGATATAAAAGTTAATGAGTAGAATTTCTTGTAGATGGATAATTCTTTTGGTAATTTTTATAGGTATTACCGCCTGTGGCATCAAAGGTCCACCTCTCGCACCCAATGACGAATCCTCACCGTCAAAAACTATCCAAAGCTAAGCACCAATTTTAGGTAAACCCGAAAGAATATAAAACTAAAAATACTAGGTAAGCAATTGATTTAAATAGTGATAGATGTGATACTATATATAATTAAATTACTTTATATCAAAATAAAGGATAGGATTACGCAACGCAATAAGTGTATTTCGTCCATTTTTTAATCGACAGGATTTGTAATATGACCAAAGATGAAATAGCGGTGTACTTAAACGATCATCTTGAATTTTTTAACAACTATCCAGAACTACTTGACAAAATAAAATCGATTGATAATCAGGATATTCCTATTTGCAAGTCTAATACATTGAGTATGTCTGGTCGGCTTATTAAAAGAGCAAAGGAAGACAAAGAAAAATTACAAAGTAAATTAGAATGGTTTGTTGAGGTTGCCCGTGCAAATAAAGTAATCCATCAGCATCTTTTTGAAATAGAGCGTCTAATACTGAAAAGTACACAGCTTGATCAGATGGTTAAGCAACTTGGAGAAGCAATCACTTTAAGATTTAAAATACCTTATGCATTACTTTATCTTGTGGATGATGCTGATCACTACATGGAGCACAAGCTTGAAGAAAGATTTAGTAAAAAGCTTGACGGATTGCTGACTTTTACAGATCGAATGACTATAAATATGTGGTTTAAAGGGGAGCGAAAACCTGTTCTTACTTCTGAAATTAAAACCGGCTCAAAGGTATTTGGAAAGGAATGGGAATTGAAAAATATTCAATCAGAATGTATTGTTCCCATAATTAACCGAGGAGATATTTGTGGTGCTATTGCTCTTGGAGCGACTAAGCCACGTCATTTTCATAATGGGTTGCAGACCGAATATCTGGAACGCATGGCAGATAGGTTGGCTATCGCAATAGATAATATTTTGTTAATTGATCGGTTACAGATAGAAAATTCTAATATTTCCAAGGATAAAAGGATATCTGCATAAATTATAATCTGAATTGACTAAGTTACAATTTTTTTAGATACTAATTAAAAACCCTCTTGAACCTGAGTTTCCCCAAAATCATTTTTTAGGTTGAGAGTTTAGAAAGACAGGAAGTCGTTTTATTAAAATAAAACACCTATAACTATGATACGAAAAGCAAAAAATAAGGATGCGGAATCAATACATAACCTAATTTGTATTTTTTCTGAAACTGGAAATGTTTTGTTTCGTTCGCTTGATGAAATCAGTAAAAACATATCTAGTTTTTGGGTCTATGAAAAAGATGATCAGGTTGTAGGGACCTATAGTCTGAAAAGGGGCTGGGGCCGATTGGTCGAATTGAGATCGTTAGTAGTGAACTCTCGATATTCGGGGCAGGGAATAGGTACAAAAATGATAGAAGCGAGTATTAAAGAAGCACTATCAACAGAGTGTGATGAGTTGTTTGTACTTACTTATGTAGTACCCATGTTTAAGACTATAGGATTCAGCACAGTAGATAAAGAAACACTTCCTCAAAAAGTCTGGAATGATTGCAACGCTTGTTTACATAAAGAAAACTGTAATGAAACAGCGATGATTATTTCACTTGCTTTTTTGCGACAAGCAGAACTTTTTCAGAGATCACCTAACGTTACAACAACTGCTACATAATTAATTTCTTTCCAGTAGTTTTCGTTCTTAAGCGAGTTGCAAAATTTGACGTTATAAATAATTAAGTCAAATTTTTGTTAGCATGGAATAACTATGCGTAGAAACACACTAGTAAAGAGGTAATATTACTGAGTACACAAGAGTGGCAATTAAATTCAATTAGCCGTAACATTACAATCCGACAGCAAAGTAAATATTTTAAGGAGACTTTTTGAGATGAACAGTATGTATAGCGGACTTTCAGGAATGTTAGACTCTGCAAATAAGTTACAGAATAGTGCTAATAAATTGGTTAGCCAGGGAAGAAACAAAGTTGCAGATGGTGATAATCGGAAAATCAGGCCGGACATAAATTTGACGGAAGATAAAAATGTTAATATATCAAAAGAAATGGTTAACCAGCTAATTGCTAAATCTGAATTTAAAGCAAACGTTAAAGTTGTTAAGATAGCTGATGAAAACATTGGAACGATTCTGGATATTAAATCATGAATAAAACCCTTGTGTATTTTAGAGGCGAGATCACTTGAGTTATCATGCAACAGTAGAACAATTTTTTCTTTCCTTAAAAGGATCAGGATTAGCGCTCTCAGCTAACGATTACCAGTTAATTGGCGAATGGGAAACGCGAAATGTCCCTGTTAAATTGATTTGCAGGGCTATAGAAAATGGTTATTATTGCTTTGAAGAACAAAGCAGTAGACAAAGTAAAAAAATTTCTCTTATCAAGATTCAAAAATATATTGAGGAAGAGATACAGAAAGAAACATACAAATAATGAGAAAAAATATCGATGGTTGGTACAAAAAATAATAATAACTGTCCCAAGTGTAGCGATCAAAAATATCATCTTTCAAACTATCAAGGAAAACTTCGGGCAATACTATGCTCCTGCTTTCTTTGTAAAGAATGTGATGGAGAAGGTCGAACGTTCCGTCAGAATGATAAGGGAATGGCTTATCTTGCCGATTGTAGTTTTTGTTCCCCATTAAGGAAACGGTTACGATTACTTAATGACTCAGGTATTCCCGGAAAATTTTCCAACGTAACGCTTGAAAGTTACCAGCCAATTGGCTTACCAAATAAAAAAGCCTTTTCGAGAGCTAAAGATTTTTTAGAAGACTTTAATATAATTCCTAAAAAGCTTCGTCGGGGCCTCATTTTCATGGGGGGACCTGGTTTAGGGAAAACTCATTTGGTGGTTTCGATTTTAAAACAATTGATTCTGGAAGAAGGAGTTGAAGGAAAGTTCGTGGATTTTTTTCAATTACTCTCTGATATTCGCCATGGATATTCTCATGATCAATCGGAAATGTCTTTGATTGAACCATATCTTAAGACGAATGTACTAGTTATTGATGAATTAGCTAAAGGAAGGAACAACGAGTGGGAGCAAACCATCTTGGATCAATTTATATCCTCCCGCTATAACGCAGCGGATAAGTTAACATTATTTACCACAAACTATTCTGATGATGATAAAACGCCGGCTGATTCAAATGAACAAATTACCTCTTTCCAAAAAAAGAGTCTAGAAGAAAAAGTGGGAGATCGTATTTATTCAAGATTATCCCAAATGTGTGATTTCGTAAAAATGGAGGGAGAAGACTATCGCACAAAAATTAAGCCTCCACCAAGGATGATTCGAAAAAAACATTCATAACACGGTTAGAATTTGATTGTTTTAACATGTATGTTTGTGCAAAATTTATTATCAGTCTATTAAGAATCCCGCTCTGATTCCTTAATGCTTCCAATTATATTTATTTAGTTTATTTTGGTGCGGGTTAATACTGTGGTTCTAATTCATCCTATTTATCCGCCAAAAGCTCTTATATCCGCGAAATTAACTCCTGTATTAATTTAAGATTAATTGTAAGAATTTAAATATTTTATACTTACATACCCTCAATCTAAATCTGATCAGACTACTTTTTAAGTTTATCAGCAATTGTAATTTTTGCTACCTATTACCCAGCTTTTGCGCTTAAAGGTTATCAGTCGAATACCCTAATAGTTTTTCTTTCTCTGGTATTTTTGGTTTTTGCTTTTCTTTCATATAGAAATCAAAATACAGAACCATACCCATTATCTTCTATATCATTTTCTTTCCTATTGTTTCTCGGGTGGGTAATCTTAGGCCGTTTCTATACGGTAGATCAAGATATGAGTATGTCAACAGTTCTGATACATGTTGGTGGAATAGCTCTCCTACTAGGTTTAAGTTTGAGGATAAGAGAAGAAGAACACTTGAAGTTCTTCCTTGGGTTAGTCCTTTTTTGTGCCGGATTTATGAGTGCCATAGCAATTCTTCAGCAGTTCAATATTTATCAAGAGATAATTCCGGCAGCGACTAAACAAATGTCCACAGGACTTTATGGTCACAGAAACATTTTAGCGACTTACCTGCTGCTACATTTTCCTCTTGCCATTTATTTTTATGTATCTTCACAAACAAGAACCAAAAAAGTTATTTTTGGAATTATATCTATACTAATTGCTCTGGCATTAATTTTTTCTCGTTCAAGAGGAGGACAATTAGTTCTGGGAATTGAACTGCTTAGTGTACTGATATATTTTGTCCGGGAAAAAAACTACAGAAAAATAAGAGATTTAATAATTGGCGGAGTATTAATCACAGTTGTCTACTTTGGTCTGTTCTCTTTGGTAAAAGTAAGTCAGGTGAAGCCGTTGGTTGAACATATCAACCTCACACAAATTGCTGCAGAAAAAAATAGAAAAGCATGGATTGAAACCCCCCCATCTATCGCGAATATTTTTACAGGGGATAAAAGTCCATGGCACAGTCTTGCCAATCGATTAGTTTTTTGGAAAACGGGATGGGGAATCTTTAAAGATTATTGGCTTACGGGAACAGGCCCGTGGACTTTCGAACTGCTATTTCCAGTGTATCAAGATAAAGAAATAACTGAGAAGACATTTAGCATCATGGTAAAAGAAGGAACTAAATTTGGTGATCATAGTCCTCCTCATTCACATAATATATTTATTCAGACAGCAACGGAAACCGGGTTAATCGGATTAGGACTTTTGGTAGGTTTTCTGATTACGTTATATTCTCGAGGAATTTAAAGGCAGAAGTTTTGTGTTCTTTCTCATTCTGGCAATCACCGGGTTTTTGATTCATAACCAGATAACATATAATTGGGTACAAACACATTTTAGCTTTCCATTAATTATTTTGGTGTTCGCGTTAGATTTTTTGGATAGAAAATATAATCCCAGAAAAAGATCGGTTAAAAAAATAAACCCAATAATTCAGAGTGGTTTCCTGATTGCCTTTGTGTTCTTGGAAACCTTAAGCACCATGAATTATTACAAATATCAGGACCTTATCTATGAAAAAATAATTTCGGGAACTAGTATGACTAATTTTAATGAGTTGACCANNCTAAGAAGTTATACGAGCAGGCGTTTAAGAATATGAATATGAAGCAATTCCATGCGTGCAGGGTGCTCGCATTAAACCCAGACAAATGCTAGGACAATAGGTATTTGTCTTTGGGTATAGAGGTGTCTCAAGATTTGGGGATAATTACACAAGAATAAAAACCTTCAAGGCCGCTGGCATGATAAATAAAATTCAAAGCAACCTTTATTTTTCGAGTCCATTACCACCAGGTATTATTAAAAATTTAATACGCCAAAAAGACTTAAGGTCATTAGGAAAAGATCGGAAAATATAAAAGAAATATATAGGAACAATTCTAAGGTAGTTTTCCGTCAACTAAAAAAATTAGAATATTTAGCTCATAACTAGTATTACTTTATCCTTAAATACATAGGCAAAGGATCCATGATTTATTTCCATTGGTACAATCTAACCAAATATGTAAATCGTAAAGAATACGTTAAACTTTAAATTTAAAAGAATGAGATGAGCAAGGAAAAAAGGGGCGCGGGGAGCAAGTCCAATTGAAATTGCCCCCCGCATAATAAGGAATAAATTTTAATTCTCCAACTCACAACCTTGGTGGAGGATTAGGTAGTTAGAAAAATTAGAAGCTTATCCCCTATTTTTTTTATTAGGATGCTAAAATAATTTAATTATTATCGGTCGTTCTACATGTTTGAGTCCCGTATCTACCGGGTGTAATATTTTGACTCTAGTTATATTGGGTCACTCGTTATTTCTAGTATTATCCTTAAAAGAACCCCAGTCTATCTTTCTAAAAAAGGTTACATGGAAACATCTTCGTTAGTTTTACTTTTATGGTTTAATAAACGGACTTCGTAAAAAAACACCTCTTCATTTATAAAGCGTTTGACGTTTAAGGACCTCTTACGATATAAAGTAATGAAAATACTTCTTTGATTTTTAATACAATAATAACTCTATTTTTATCGGAATAAATTTTTGAAACCATTAGCCATTATTTTATTGCTTATTTGTTTTGTTATGACTATCTCTTGTGACCAAGAACTGAAGGAGCATCCAATTTCTCCAAAGATAAAGCAGCAGATGGATGCTAGAAAAAAGATTAGCGACCCGGCGCGGTCTATTTCAGGAACAATTGCCTTTGATGAATCAATTGTTTCTAAAGTACCAAAACAAGGAACGCTATTTCTTATCGCCAGACCAGAAGGCACTCTAAGCGGTCCACCACTAGCTGCTAAAAAGCATACTTTGATCAAGTTCCCGTTTTCTTTTAAGATAGGTCAAGAAAATGTAATGCTGGAAGGGAATACATTTGAGGGTAATATTACGGTCACAGCCCGCTGGGACTTAGATGGAATGCCGAAAGCTTCTCCAGATGATATAGATGGATCAGTAACAGTTACTTCAGGGTCGACAGGTGTAAAGATCCTACTGAACCATGTAATCGAGGTAAAAAAAACTTCTACAGATAAAATAGTATCAGGAACTATTAGAATAGATTCTAGCTTGGCCGATAAGATTCCAGAAGGTGCCAGCCTATTTATAATTGCTCGGTCTGAAGGAGTTCAAAGAGGCATACCTCTCGCAGTGAAGAAAATAAAAGAGGTTACATTTCCCTATTCGTTCACTCTAGGCCAAAGCGATGTTATGTTACCAGGAGCATTGTTCGAGGGACCGGTCACTATTTTTGTAAGGCTTGATAAGGATGGAGATGCAGCGCCCGCCCCTGGTGATATTGATGGTGTTATTGCTGCAAATCCCGGTGAACAGCAAGTAGAGATCATTCTCAATCACTTGATTGAACCTTAAAATCTACTGGGTCAGAAACGGTATGCTAAGAGTGTTATGGTCGCAGTCAGGATAAGACAAAGATAAGAGAAAATATCGCCAAACTTCGAATAAAAGGTGCGCGATCCTTTATTGGGTGCGATTTCGTCTACGACCAACTCTCGTTTGAACAACTGAGTAGTATTTCTAATTTGACCCGTTGCGTCTATAAATCCACTGATACCGGTATTGGCGGCCCGAACAATAGGGGTTCTATTTTCAACAGCACGCAGAGCAGCCATAGAGATGTGTTGATATGATGCTGCACTTTTCCCAAACCATGCATCATTGGTTATATTGACTAAATATTCAGCTCCATTTTTAACCGGTTGGCGAACTAAGTCAGGGAAAATAATTTCGTAACAGATGGACACACCAAGTTGATGCCCATTCAATTTAAAAACGGTTGCTCGTTTTCCTAAACCAAAGTCTCCGATAATTTCTACCATTTTTTCGATAAAAAATAGAGCCTCACGGAAAGGAACGAATTCTCCAAACGGCACAAGGTGCATCTTGTCATATACGTCGATAGTTTCTCCTTGGCTTGAAATTAAAAAGGCCCGATTATAGGCCAGTTCTTTCTCTCCCATTATTTTTTTATAAGGGCTGCCAAATAAAATAGGTACACCCGAAGTTCTAGCAAGATCTTGAATATATTTTGTGCCAGTGGGATCTAGGCCATAGTAGAAGGGTGTGGCGGCTTCCGGCCAAACAATAAGCTCGGGTTTTTTCTCTGCTGCTTTTAAGGTGAGTTTTTTGTAAATTTTCATCGTGGGTTGCTGATAAAAATTTTTCCATTTGAGACGTTGTTCGATATTTCCCTGGACAAGCGCTACACGAATTTTAGGGGAAGATTCTATTTTGGACTTTGTTAGGTTGAGAGCCCAATTGCCCCAACTTAACCAGAACCCGAATACCAAAGTAGTGACACCGATCACTCGAAAGGACATTTTCCAGCCATCCTGTGTGTTGAGATGACAGATCGAGGTATTTATAAAAAAATGGAGAGCAGCATTAACTAAAACGATCAATGCAGAGACACCATAGACGCCTGTTATTTCTGCGGGTTGGATAATTGATAGAGTTTGAAATTGGGAATAACCAAGCCCCATCCATGAAAAACCAAAAGTCATGTGTGTGGAACGAAGGTATTCTAGGGAAGTCCATATAAGGGGTGCAAGCAGAAAAAAATAAACTGGTTTTCCTTGACTCCACTTGACTGTTAGTACGCAGAATAAAGCAATATAAAAACTAAGATAAGCAGCTAGAAGAGCTAAAATAAGATAGCTGAGGATGACGGGGATATTCCCATAATTAACTAGCGTATTGGTTATCCAATTCAAACTGAAAAAATAAAAAATCATAGCGGCAAAAAAACCGCGTGAGGCAACCGTTCTTAGAGGTTGATTCTGAATAGCAAATAAAAGTGGTATCAATGCAAACCAGGCGAGAAACTCCAAGTTAAAACGAGGAAATATTAGGATTAGAAATAACCCGGATAAAGCTGATAATATCCAAGAGGGTTTTCGTTTAAGGAATTGCACTGGGTTTATAGTCTTAAATAGTTTATATTGCAGGCAGGAATCAATTTACATTTAAATAACAAATGCCATTTTGAACTCTGATACCAAAATAATCAATAATTTCAAAAAAATTTGTATCTGCCGCAGTATCAAGGGCGGAACAATTTTAAAAGCGATGGAAGATGGTGCTTTATCGTTTGAGGCCTTACGTAGGAAGATACGGGTCGGTACGGGTAACTGCAAGGCAAAACGCTGTCGCGAGAATATTGAAAAAATGGTTTCTGAATTTAAAAAAGATCAAAGCGTATCTTTGAAGGCATAGACTACGATTTAGTTTGCAATTTAAGAAAAACTGGAACCCCTCCCAATTTAAGTTTCCTGATTTGGGTATTAACTCACTTGAGAAGTTCTAGTGTTTTGATAATACGATCAACGCCATTTTTGATGGTATCCATAGAAGCAGCAAAGGAGATCCTTAAGTTTCTATCAGCACCAAATGCGATACCGGGGACTAGTACAACTTTTCCTTCTTCCAATAAAAAACTTGCCAGTTGGGTCGAGTTGTTTACTGTAATTCCTTTGAATGATTTTCCATAAAATGCTGAAAAATCGGGGAACATATAAAAAGAACCTACGGGCTTGTAACATTTTACGAATGGAATTTTTATCAAACAATTAAAAAGAAAATCTCTTCTTTTCTGAAACTCATCGACCATTTGTCTTACATCTGCTTCTGAATCATTGAGCGCTGTAATGCTTGCCATTTGTGAAATAGAAGTTGGATTAGATGTGGATTGACCTTGAAGCTTTTCGATTTGCTTGACAATTTTCTCATTGGCGGCAAGGTAACCTATACGCCAACCAGTCATAGCATAACTTTTGGAAACTCCGTTAACCAGAATGGAATTATTTTGAACTTCCTTTCCAATAGAGCAAATGCTGTGTTGTTCAAATCCGTCAAATACAATTTTTTCATAAATCTCATCCGCAACGATCAGTAGCTTGTTACTTAAAGCACATTCTGCTATCCCTTCCAATTCTTTTTTACTGTAGGCTGAGCCAGTAGGGTTGGATGGGCTATTAATGATGATAGCCCGCGTATTTGGCGTAATAGCAGAGTTTATTTGCGAGGGTGTGATCTTGAATCCATTTGAGCTAAGCGTATCAATAATTACGGGTTTGGCACCTGCGTAGCGGATAATGTCAGGATAGGAAACCCAATAGGGAGCAAGTACGATTATTTCGTCCCCCTCTTCCCATAGCACTTGGGCTATATTGAAAAGCGAATGTTTGGCCCCACATGACACCATAATCTGATTTTTTTCGTAAATAAGATTATTGTCGCGTTCAAACTTGTTTAGAATTGCTTGTTTCAGACTATCCATGCCCCCGACTTGAGTGTAGTGCGTCACATTTTTTTCAATGGCTGCAATTCCAGCTTGCTTAATTTTGTCGGGAGAGAAATCAATTTCTTTGCTTTCGCATCAACCGCTAAGGTCATGGAAGTTTGAATTCTATGAATTTTTTTAGAAAACTTCATATGTTCATGTTTAATAGTTTTTCAGCAACAAACTTTGGAACCAGTTTATGAATGTCGCCGCCATGTTTTGCTATTTCCTTGATAAAACTTGAACTTAAAAAAGAATATTCCAGACTTGGAATCATGAACAAAGTTTCGATAGATTGGTCTAGGTTTCGGTTCATTAGACCCATTTGAAGTTCATACTCAAAATCGGTTATAGCTCGAAGTCCCTTAATGATAACCGAGGCGTCATTAAACCGCGCAAAATCAGTCAGCAAGTTGTCAAAAGGAAGAACCTCGACATTTTTTAGACCTTTGAGTCCTTTTTTAATGAAATTAACACGCTGTTCAATGGAAAAGGTAGGGTTTTTTTTAGGATTTAGGGCGACTGAAACTATCAAACGATCAAAAAGGGTTAGAGATCTATTAATAATATCAATATGTCCATTAGTTACAGGATCAAATGTTCCGGGATATATTGCTATTTTTTTTTTGGACATAAAATTTTGCAACAAACTAAAATTGAAACTATAGAGACAATAACTCGAGAGAACTCGAATTCTTGACCTAATCATTGGCAAATATTTTTATATAGTTAAAATATTGTGATGGATAGTAGCATAACCCTGAACCTGATTCCAATCCACAGAACTAGTAATTTTAAGGCAATATAAAAATACTTTTAGGTAAGGGAGTCTTCAATTATTTGGCAAAGAATATGCTTTCATTTTTCTCCACAACGTGGTTCTAGACATATTCAGGTCTTTAGCGGCGAGTGTTTTGTTCCATTGATTTTTTTCAAGTGAGGCAATAATTTTCACTTTGTGGGGATCGTCGGGTGCTTGATCCTTATTTAGAGAGGACAACGTTTCCCGACTCCCACTGTTTAGAAGGGCAACTGGAAAGTCTCTTGGTTGCAGGACATCAGATTCGCAAAGAATGGTAGCACGTTCTATGATATTACGAAGTTCACGTATGTTACCTGGCCAAGAATACATTTTTAATAATAATATTGCTTCATCTGAAATCTTACGAATTATTTTATTTTGTTGCTGGGCAAATTCTTGTAGAAAATTTTCTGCAAGCATGAGAATGTCTCCACTGCGTTCTTTTAGAGTCGGTGTATGTATAGTAAATACATGAATTCGATAAAACAGATCTTCTCGGAACTTATTTTCGACAACGAGCTTTGCTATATCACGATGGGTTGCAGTTATTACACGTACGTTTACTTTTTTACTAGTGGTGGCTCCCAACTTTCTAACTTCCCCATCCTGTATAACTCGAAGTAACTTGACCTGAGTTCCTGTGGACATTTCGCCAATTTCGTCGAGGAACAATGTTCCTCCATCCGCAGCTTCAAACAGTCCAATGGATTCCGAGTCAGCGCCTGTGAAGGAGCCTTTAGTATGGCCAAAGAGCTCTGAGTCTAAAAGAGATTCGGTTAAGGCCCCACAGTTAATAGCAAGAAATGGTTTATTAAATCGTAAGCTAAGTTTATGAATAGCCTGCGCGACAAGCTCCTTACCGGTTCCTGTATCTCCTTGAATATAAACTACAGTATCCAGTTTGCTAATCTTATGAACCCCCTCAAGGACTTTCTGGATAGGTTTAGAATTACCAATAATAGTTTTTAGTTCTAATTTATTTAACTGCTGTTGTTTAAACAGCACCAACTTTTTGGACTTTTCTTCCAATTTTATTGCGTGCGATACATCACGAACGATGTTAATACCAGCAATAAATGAACCTTCATCATCTTTGATTGGGAATGTAGATATTTCTAAATGCAAGGATTCATCAACCCGTTTAAAACATATAAACTCTTCTAATTTATCAAACCATTTTATATGAAGCGGGCTTTGAAACAGAATATTAAAATTCCGGTCGAAGATGCACACAGCATCTCCAATGCGACCAAGTATCGTTCCCAGAATTTTATTGTTGGGGGGATTTTGTTTTTTATCAGCGGAAACTTCCTTATTCCTGAAAAATCTTTTCAAAAAGGCATCCTCCGAGGGTAGAAGATTAATCCTAATATCATATAGGATGTTGGCTGATAAAGAGTTGCGCTCCTTAAAGGAAGGTAGAAAGGTATAATAATAATCCTCATATTGTCAAGTAGGATTTGTTAGTATTTCAAGAGCTTAAAAAAATTATATATACAAAAAATCTTTAAAGATAAAAGGTCCTGATAAAGATAGATTATAACTGATCTAGCACGTTTATAACACATTAAAATGAAACACTTTCTATAAAGTGAAACAAGGTGATTAAAATTTGAAACATAACGTTCAAACGCGGCACTAGACCACAAGAAAGAACAAATTATAAATAATTGTATTTAAACGGGTTATGTGAATTATTGAAGATATTATATTTGGCATGCTAATTGCTCTTTAAGGGGGTATGGTAAAAGGTATGGATGGTAAAATGATTTTTAAGGCCCTGAGTTGGGGTAAGCTTGGGGGATTGTCCGTATTTTAGCTCGATTTGAAACACATGTGACATGAAGATTACGAGTAAAGAATTTTTAGGGTATGTTTTCCGGAGGAGAAAATTATTTAGGAAGAATGTCTTAGTCAGATGTTACTTAGGTTACTATAGGTTACTATAGGTTACTATAGGTTACTATAGGTTAGTTAGGTTAGTTAGGTTAGATGCATTATTTTTTAACGTTTAGTAATAAGGAGATTTAATGAGACTAAACAGAAGGAAATTCTTGCAGGTGAGTGCTGGTGTAGCTACGGCTATGGCGCTGACAAGTAAGAAGGTAGGAGCACAGTTAAAGCCCGTAGTTAAGGTAGGCAATCCTTTGGACACCTATCCGGACAGACGCTGGGAGGAAGTTTACCGAGATCAATATAAGTATGAGCGGTCTTTCACCTATTGTTGTTCACCTAATGATACTCACCAGTGTCGAGTACGCGGATTCGTCCGTAATGGCATCCTGATGCGTATCGAGCAGAACTATGATCACCATAAAGTCCGGGATTTATACGGCAACCAGGCAGATGCCGCGTGGAATCCACGTATGTGTTTGCGCGGAATGACGTATCCGAGACGAGCTTACGGACCTTACCGAAACAAGTATCCGATGATTCGAGTAGGTTGGAAGCAGTGGG
>LWDU01038012.1_pt1 | contig 21014 bp, 22 predicted proteins | sample 727161 | NCBI WGS metagenome assembly LWDU01 (sample SAMN04566230, study PRJNA314399) | hydrothermal vent metagenome | isolation source: deep sea hydrothermal plume seawater | place: Mexico: Gulf of California, Guaymas Basin | collected 2004-07-11
CGGGCGCCGCGTTCTTCGATTCCGCGACGAGCTTCGGCATGATCCGTGGCGGCAAGATCGATGCCGCCATCCTCGGTGCGATGCAGGTGTCGGCCTCCGGAGATCTTGCCAACTGGATGATCCCCGGAAAGATGGTCAAGGGCCCCGGCGGCGCGATGGCTCTCGTGCACGGTGCAGCGAAGGTGATCGTCCTCATGGAGCACGTCGCCAAAGATGGCACGCCGAAGATCGTCAACGACTGTTCGCTGCCGCTGACGGGCAAAGGCGTCGTCGACCGCATCATCACCGACCTCGCGGTTCTCGACGTGACACCCGAGGGCCTCGTCCTCGTCGAGCTCGCGCCGGGCGTCAGCGTTGCGGATGTCGCGGCTGCGACAGAGCCCGAGATCACCGTTTCGAGCGACCTTAAGGTGGAGGCATGAACCACGAGGATGTCGTCATCGTCGGTGCCGCACGCACCCCGCAGGGCCGGTTGAAGGGGCAGCTGTCATCGCTGCCGTCCACGGCGCTCGGCAGCATCGCGATCCGCGGCGCGCTTGAGAAAGCCGGGATCAGCCCCGAGGTCGTCGACGCGGTTCTGGTCGGGCAGGTGCTGCCCGCGGGCGCGGGCCAGAACCCCGCGCGCCAGGCGGCGATCGGCGCGGGCATCGGCTGGGATGTGCACGCATCCTCGATCAACAAGGTGTGCCTGTCGGGCCTCACCGCTGTCATCGATGCCGCCCGCATGGTGCGCCTCGGCGATGCCCGGGTCGTCGTAGCGGCGGGGATGGAGTCGATGTCGCAGGCACCGCATCTGCTCATGGGCTCGCGCGAGGGCTGGTCGTACGGATCGATCGAGGTGCTCGACCACATGGCCCACGACGGCCTCACCGACGCCTTCGACCGCGAGAGCATGGGCGGCTCCACCGAGCGCCACAACGCCCGTTACGAGGTCACGCGCGAAGACCAGGATGCCGTCGCCGCTCGCTCTCACCAACGCGCGGCAGCCGCGTGGGAAGCGGACGTATTCGCCGACGAGATCGTTCCGGTGGAGATTCCGCAGCGCAAGGGCGAACCGAAGCTGGTCACCCGCGACGAGGGCATCCGCCCCGAGACGACTGTCGACACCCTCGCGGGGCTTCGTCCGGCGTTCTCGAAGGACGGCACGATCACGGCGGGCAACTCGTCACAGATCTCCGATGGCGCGTCGGCAGTGATCGTCACGAGCCGAGCGCACGCGGACGAGAACGGGTGGCCGGTCCTTGCCGTCCTCGGGTCGGCGGGTCAGGTCGCGGGCCCCGACAACACCCTTCACGCCCAGCCCGCGCGGGCGATCCTCGCCGCCTGCGAGCGGGAGGGGATCGCCGCCGCCGATCTGGACTTCGTCGAGATCAACGAAGCGTTCGGTGCCGTGGTTGCGCGCTCGCAGGCAGAACTCGGACTTCCCGACGACGTCGTCAACATCCACGGCGGCGGCATCGCTATCGGTCACCCGATCGGGGCCTCGGGCAATCGACTTGTGGTTCATGCCGTCCACGAGCTGCTGCATCGCGGGAGCGGCACGGCAGCTGTCGCGCTGTGCGGTGGCGGCGGCCAGGGTGACGCGCTGATCCTCAAGCGCTGAGCGAACCCTGTCACGCCACCAAAGCCGTCATGCGATGAGCGGATGCCGCAGTTTCGGCATCCGCTCAGTCGTTCCCGCGGCTAGTCTTCGAGGCGTCGCGCGGCGGGGGAGTCGGCCGGAACGGGCTTTCCCTGGTCGATGCGACGCATGTCGACGATCGCGCCGATCGCCAGAGCAACGGTGATGCCCCAGTTGATCCACGCCAGCGCGGTACGCCAGGTGAAGGTGTCCTCCCGGAGCGCGCGAAGGAGCGAGAAGCCTGAGATGACTGCTCCGATGATGCCGGTGCCAAAGAGGTTCAGCTCGCCGCTGTCCACCCCCGGGGGTCAACCCGGCGAAGCGATTAGCCTGGAAGTGCCCGCGTCCGCCATCGTGAAGGAGCTCGCGTGTCGCAAGCTGATTTCGTCGTCGTAGCCAACCGCCTCCCTGTGGACCGTGATGACGACGGCGGATGGCGGCGTTCTCCCGGTGGTCTGGTCACAGCGCTCGAGCCCGTGATGCGCAAGACCGAGGGTGCCTGGGTCGGGTGGGCCGGCAAGCCGGGGCTCGAACTGGAACCCTTCGACTTCGAAGGCACACATCTCGTCCCCATTACTCTCAGCGCCGACGAGGTGCAGAACTACTACGAGGGGTTCTCGAACGACACGATCTGGCCGCTGTATCACGACGTGATCGCCGCGCCGCGGTATCGCCGCGTGTGGTGGGATGCCTACGTCGACGTCCGCAGCCGCCGAGGGCGCGACGGTCTGGGTTCAGGACTACCAGCTGCAACTCGTGCCGGCGATGCTGCGCCGGATGCGTCCCGACCTCACGATCGGCTACTTCCATCACATCCCGTTCCCGGCATACGGCCTGTTTTCGCAGCTGCCGTGGCGTCGACAGGTCATCGAAGGACTCCTCGGCGCGGATGTCGTCGGGTTCCAGCGGGTGGCGGATGCCGGCAACTTCGCCCGGGCCGTCAGGCGCCAGTTCCACTACACGACCAAGGCCTCGGGCATCACGGTTCCCCTCGAGGACGGCAGTACGCGAAACGTCCTCGCGAAGGCGTACCCGATCTCGATCGACGCGGAGTCGTACATCGAGCTCGCGCAGCGCCCCGACATCCAAGCCCGTGCCAAGGAGATCCGCGAGAGCCTCGGCAACCCCAAGACCGTGATGCTCGGGGTCGACCGGCTCGACTACACCAAGGGCATCCGACACCGCCTCAAGGCGTTCGGTGAGCTCCTCGAAGACGGCAGACTCAGCGTCGAAGACGCGACCCTCGTGCAGGTCGCAAGCCCCAGCCGCGAACGGGTGGAGGCCTACATCCAACTGCGCGACGAGATCGAACTGACGGTCGGGCGCATCAATGGCGACTTCGACACGATGGACCACACCGCCATCCGGTACCTGCACCAGGCCTTCCCGCGCGAAGAGATGGTCGCGCTGTACCTGGCCGCCGACGTCATGCTCGTGACGGCGCTGCGCGACGGTATGAACCTCGTCGCGAAGGAATATGTCGCCAGCCGCATCGACAACCGCGGGGTGCTGCTGCTGAGCGAGTTCGCCGGGGCTGCCGACGAGTTGGGGTCGGCGATCCGCATCAACCCCCACGACATCGACGGTATGAAGGATGCCATCATGCGCGCCGTCGAGATGCCGGGGACCGAACAGGGCCGCCGGATGCGCACGCTTCGCCGCCGCGTGCTCGATCACGACGTGAGCGACTGGTCCAAGTCCTTCCTCGAGGCTCTCGCGGCGGCGAAGCGCTAACCGCGAGTTGTCCTTCCCCCATGCGAGTTGTCCTTCCTGACCGCGAGTTGTCCCTCCCTCACGCGAGTTGTCCTTCCTGACCGCGAGTTGTCCCGCCCGATCACCCGAACGGAAAGAACCGAGATGACGAATCCCGACGCCAATCCCGTCTCCGACGCCCTCCCCGCCCCGGTGCTCGAAGCCCTCTCATCCGTCGCGGGTGTCCCGACCCTGCTGGTCGCCCTCGATTTCGACGGCACACTCTCGCCGCACGTGGAGGACCCGATGACAGCGCGGATGCTGCCCGCGGCCCGTGACGCGGTCCATGCGCTGGCCGCGCTGCCGAACACGGTGGTAGCCCTCGTGTCGGGGCGCAGCCTCGTCGACCTGCGGATCATTGCCGAGCACACGGATGACTCACCGATCACTCTCGCTGCCTCCCACGGTGCTGAATACTGGTTCCCCGGCGAGGGGCCGGTTGAGCCCGCCGAGGATGACGCCGAGCGCGGTCTCCGCGATCTGCTGCGCGCCCGCGCCGAAGAGATCGCCTCGGACTACGAGGGCGTGTGGATCGAGCCGAAGACCTTCGGGTTCGGTGTTCACACCCGCAACGCAACTGAGGAGGCGGGGGAGAAGGCAGCAGCCGCCGTGGATGAGATGGTCGCTTCCGCAGCCCCCGACTGGCGTCGCCGGACCGGCAAGAAGATCGTCGAGTACGCCTTCCGGCACGAGGGGAAAGACAGCGCCATCGCGAACCTCCGCGAGCGGGTTCACGCCGACGCCGTGCTGTTCGCCGGTGACGACACGACCGACGAGGATGCCTTGCGCAGCCTGCAGTCGCAGGATCTCGGCATCCACGTTGGCGACGGCGAGACGGCGGCTCGCGTGAGCGTGCCCGACATCCCCGCGATGGCCGCCACCCTGGCCGAGCTCGCGGATCAGCGGCGCCACGCGCAGGAATAGACTTCGTGCATGGCCCCGCACGACAGCACCATTGACATCAAACCTCGGAGCCGGGTCGTCACCGACGGCATCGAAGCCACCACCTCCCGCGGAATGCTCCGCGCGGTCGGTATGGGTGACGAGGACTGGGACAAGCCCCAGATCGGTATCGCCTCGAGCTGGAACGAGATCACCCCCTGCAACCTGAGCCTGGACCGCCTCGCTCAGGGCGCGAAAGAGGGTGTGCACTCCGGTGGCGGGTACCCGCTCCAATTCGGCACCATCTCCGTCTCGGATGGCATTTCGATGGGGCACGAGGGAATGCACTTCTCCCTCGTGAGCCGTGAGGTCATCGCCGACTCCGTCGAGACCGTCGTCATGGCCGAGCGCCTCGATGGCACAGTGCTGCTGGCGGGCTGCGACAAGTCCATCCCCGGGATGCTGATGGCAAGCGCCCGCCTCGACCTGTCGAGCGTCTTCCTCTACGCCGGCTCGATCGCGCCCGGGTGGGTCAAGCTCTCGGACGGCACCGAGAAGGACATCACGATCATCGACTCGTTCGAGGGTGTCGGCGCGTGCCTGTCGGGCCGGATGAGTGAGGCCGACCTCAAGCGCATCGAGTGCGCCTTCGCGCCCGGCGAGGGTGCGTGCGGTGGCATGTACACCGCCAACACGATGGCATCCGTCGCTGAGGCGCTGGGGCTCAGCCTTCCCGGCTCTGCCGCCCCGCCGTCAGCCGACCGCCGGCGCGACGCGTTCGCCCACCGCTCGGGCGAGGCAGTCGTGAACCTGCTGAAGCTCGGAATCACGACGCGCGACATCCTCACCAAGGAGGCTTTCGAGAACGCGATCGCTCTCGCGATGGCTCTCGGGGGTTCGACCAACGTCGTGCTGCACCTGCTGGCGATCGCGCGCGAGGCTGATGTCGACATCACCCTGCACGACTTCAACCGCATCGGCGACAAGGTTCCGCACGTCGCAGACATGAAGCCGTTCGGGAAGTACGTCATGAACGACGTCGACCGCCACGGCGGCATCCCGGTGGTCATGAAGGCGATGCTCGACGAAGGACTGCTGCACGGCGACGCGCTCACCGTGACCGGCAAGACCCTCGCCGAAAACCTCGCCGACTTGAACCCCGACCCGGTGGACGGCACCGTCATCCACGGGTTCGACAACCCGATTCACGAGACCGGTGGCATCACGATCCTGCACGGCTCGATGGCCCCCGAGGGTGCGGTCGTGAAGTCCGCGGGCTTCGACAGCGACGTCTTCGAAGGCCCCGCACGCGTGTTCGAGCGTGAGCGGGCCGCCATGGATGCGCTCGAGGCCGGGGAGATCTCGGCCGGCGACGTCGTCGTCATCCGGTACGAGGGCCCGAAGGGCGGCCCCGGCATGCGGGAGATGCTCGCGATCACGGCTGCCATCAAGGGCGCTGGGCTCGGAAAAGATGTACTACTCTTGACAGACGGCAGATTCTCGGGCGGCACAACCGGCCTGTGCATCGGCCACATAGCACCCGAAGCGGTCGACGCAGGTCCGATCGCCTTCGTGCGCGATGGTGATCTGATACGGGTCGATATCGCAGCTCGCTCCCTCGACCTACTCGTCGACGAGGCTGAGCTGAGTTCCCGCCGGCAGGGCTGGGAGCCGCTTCCTCCGCGCTATACCCGTGGCGTCCTCGCCAAGTACACGCGACTCGTGCGTTCGGCATCCGAAGGCGCGACGACGAACTAGGCGTTCCTCTCTCGCAACTCTCGACATCCATCGCAAGGAATCATCATGTCTTCCGACATCGCCACGGCCGTGCCCCGGCCACCCGCTCGCAGCGCTTCGGCGCCTGTGATGACGGGAGCTGAGGCGGTCGTCCGTTCACTCGATCTGCTGGGTGTGTCCGACGTCTTCGGGCTTCCCGGCGGCGCGATCATGCCCGTCTACGACCCACTCATGGACGACGAGGCAGTTCGTCACATCCTCGTCCGACACGAGCAGGGTGCCGGTCACGCAGCCGAAGGGTACGCGTCGGCATCTGGCAAGGTCGGTGTTGCCATCGCGACGTCGGGGCCGGGGGCCACGAACCTCGTCACGGCGATCGCGGATGCCTACATGGACTCCGTGCCGCTGCTGTGCATCACAGGCCAGGTCTTCTCAAGCCTCATGGGTACCGACGCGTTCCAGGAAGCCGACATCGTGGGGATCACGATGCCGATCACGAAGCACTCCTTCCTGGTCAAGCGTGCCGAAGACATCCCCGGCGCGATCGCGGCTGCCTACGAGATCGCCTCGACGGGTCGCCCCGGTCCCGTGCTGGTGGACATCACGAAGGATGCCCAGCAGGCCGAGGCGCCGTTCATCTGGCCGCCGCAGATCGATCTGCCGGGGTACCGGCCGGTGACCAAAGCCCACGGGAAGCAGATCCAGGCTGCGGCTCAGCTGATCGCGGAGGCCGAGAAGCCGGTGCTCTACGTCGGCGGTGGCATCATCCGCTCCCGCGCTTCGGAGCAGTTGCTCGCCCTGGCAGAGGCTACCGGCGCGCCGGTTGTCACCACGCTCATGGCCCGGGGTGCGTTCCCCGACTCGCACGAGCAGAACCTCGGTATGCCCGGCATGCACGGCACGGTCCCCGCTGTGCTGGCGCTGCAGGAGTCCGACCTCATCGTGGCGCTCGGTGCCCGGTTCGATGACCGGGTCACCGGCAAGGCATCGCACTTCGCGCCGCACGCGAAGGTCATCCACGTTGACATCGACCCCGCCGAGATCTCCAAGATCCGTGCCGCTGACGTTCCGATCGTGGGTGATCTGCGCGAGGTTCTCGTCGATCTGGATGCGGCGTTCCGCGCGAACGCCGACGCGGGCCGTGCCGACACCAGCCAGTGGTGGGCCTACCTCAAGGGTCTGCGCAGCGAGTTCCCGCTTGGATACGCCCCGACGACCGATGGACTCCTGGCGCCGCAGAAGGTGATCCAGCGGATCGGTGAGCTCACCGGCCCGGAGGCCGTCTACGCAGCGGGCGTCGGACAGCACCAGATGTGGGCTGCCCAGTTCATCAAGTACGAGCGCCCCAACGCCTGGCTCAACTCGGGTGGGGCGGGCACGATGGGCTACGCGGTTCCGGCGGCGATGGGCGCGAAGGTTGCCGAGCCAGACCGCGTGGTGTGGGCGATCGACGGTGACGGATGCTTCCAGATGACCAATCAGGAGCTTGCCACCTGCGTTCTCAACAACATCCCGATCAAGGTTGCGATCATCAACAACTCGTCGCTGGGGATGGTGCGCCAGTGGCAGACGCTGTTCTTCAACGGCCGGGCCACGGCACCGCACGCGTGCCCGACTTCGTGAAGCTGGCTGAGGCGTACGGATGCCTCGCCCTGCGCGTGGAGAAGGAAGACGAGATCGACGACGCAATCCGCACTGCGCTGGAGACCAACGATCGCCCCGTCGTCATCGACTTCGTCGTGTCGGCAGACGCGATGGTGTGGCCGATGGTGCCCCAGGGTGTCGGCAACAGTGAGATCCAGTACGCGCGTGAGCACGCCCCGACCTTCGATCAGGAGGACTGAGCCATGACAAGTCACGTGCTGAGCCTTCTGGTCGAAGACAAGCCAGGGCTGCTGACCCGCGTCGCGGGTCTGTTCGCTCGCCGCGGCTTCAACATCGAATCCCTCGCCGTGGGCGTCACCGAGGTGCCGGGCTTGTCCCGCATCACGGTGGTCGTGGATGTCGAAGGGCTCCCGCTCGAACAGGTGACCAAGCAGCTGAACAAGCTCGTGAACGTCATCAAGATCGTGGAGCTCGACCCCGCGGCATCCGTGCAGCGCGAGCACATGCTCGTGAAGGTGCGTGCCGACAATGCGAGCCGTTCCAGCGTGCTCGAGGTCATCAACCTGTTCCGCGCATCGGTGGTCGATTACGCTCCCGAGGCGATGGTCGTCGAGATCACCGGCGATAAGGGCAAGGTTGAGGCGTTCCTGCGCGCGATCGAGCCCTTCGGTATCAAGGAGCTCGCCCAGTCGGGCATGCTCGCGATCGGCCGCGGCGGCAAGAGCATCACCGAACGGGTCCTGCGGGGCTGAGAAGACCACGCCGATCCGCTCCCGGTCGTTGAGCGGGCTCGGCGAGAACAAACGACCACAATCGCACAGTCAAGGAGAGACACCCCCATGGCCGAAATGATCTACGACCAGGATGCCGACCTCGCCCTCATCCAGAGCAAGAAGGTCGCCATCGTCGGCTACGGCTCGCAGGGCCACGCCCACGCGCAGAACCTGCGTGACTCGGGCGTCGAGGTCGCCATCGCGCTGAAGGATGGCTCGAAGTCCGCGCCCAAGGCGCAGGAGGACGGCTTCGAGGTCAAGTCCGTCGCCGACGCCACCGCATGGGCCGACGTCATCATGATCCTCGCGCCCGACCAGCACCAGCGCGGCATCTACAACAACGAGATCAAGCCCAACCTCGCACCGGGCAAGACCCTCGCTTTCGCGCACGGTTTCAACATCCGCTTCGGCTACATCGAGGCTCCCGAGGGTGTGGACGTCATCCTCATCGCCCCGAAGGCTCCCGGCCACACGGTTCGTCGTGAGTACGTCGCAGGTCGCGGCATCCCCGACATCATCGCTGTCGAGAAGGATGCCTCGGGCAGCGCCTGGGAGCTCGCGAAGTCGTACGCGAAGGCCATCGGCGGTACGCGCGCCGGCGTCATCAAGACGACCTTCACGGAAGAGACCGAGACTGACCTCTTCGGCGAGCAGGCAGTGCTGTGCGGTGGTGTGTCGCAGCTGATCCAGTACGGCTTCGAGACCTTAGATCGCCTACTTCGAGGTGCTGCACGAGCTCAAGCTCATCGTCGACCTCATGTGGGAGGGTGGCATCGCCAAGCAGCGCTGGAGCGTCTCGGACACCGCCGAGTACGGCGACTACGTCTCGGGCCCGCGCGTCATCGACCCGCACGTCAAGGAGAACATGGCGGCGGTCCTCGCCGACATCCGTTCCGGTGCGTTCGCCGAGCGGTTCATCAACGACCAGGACAACGGCGCCGTCGAGTTCCTCGAGCTGCGCGAGAAGGCTGCGAAGCATCCGATCGAGGCAGTCGGCAAGGACCTGCGTTCGCTGTTCTCGTGGAAGCAGCAGGACAAGGACTACGTGGAGGGCTCGGCCGCGCGCTGACCTTCACACCCTCTTCCGCCGAACCCACACCTCCGGCCCCGAACCCACCTGTTCTGCGCGAGCAGCTCAGTGGGTTCGGGACGGGACGTGTGGGTTCGGTCATGGGTAGGCTGAACTCGTGAGCACCGACCGCGACGACGACGCCCTCTCGTGGGGGGATGACGACCCGACGCTCGACGCGGGTCCCTCGCTGCCCCCGGGTTACGTCGCCGTCGGCAAGGGGGGCGAGGCGATCACCCCGACGTCAGCGCCGGCCGCGGATGCCGAATCCGACTCTCGCTCGGATGCTGCAGCTCCCGCGCCGGAAGCGGAGCGGGCGGATGCCGACACCGACGACGCACCCGCAGCAGGCCCGAGCAACGCTGCGCTCATCATCCTCGGCGTCTTCGGCGGCGTGTACGCCCTCGAGAGCATCGGGTGGATCATCGGGGGCCTGCGGCTGCAGCAGTACGCCGAGTTCCTCGTCGCGCCGCTGGCCTATCAGGTGAGTCTGTGGCTAGCGGTGCTGACCCCGCTCATCTGGTTCGTCACGGTGTTGCTGCTGACCCGAGGCGGTCGGTCCTGGGTTCGGATACTGCTTCTTGTCCTCGGGGCGCTGCTCGTGCTGCCGTGGCCGTTCATCATGGTGGGGGCGATCGGACAGTGAGCGAGAACACAAACGAGCCCACCGAGACCTCGGCATCGTCATCCGTGACGGCATCAGCACCTGCCGAGCGCCGTACCGCGCTCCCGGTGTGGCTCATCGCCACGATCGCCGGCTTCTTCGGCCTGTTCTACGCGTACGCGGTCTGGAACGCCGTCGCCTTCCTGGTTTCGCAGGCCACCGGGCCGCTGGGGCTCAACGGTGGGGGATGGGCGCTGCTGCTGACAGCGATCGCATTCCCCGTCGTCGTGTTCGCCCTCGCCTTTGCCATCGGGTGGAAGCGACGCGCCGGAGCCTTCGCGCTCATCATGCTGTCGGGCCTGGGGATCGTCGCGGTGTTCTGGATGAACGTCATCGCCTATGCCGCCGTCTACGGCGCATCGCTTCTCGGAGGCTGAGCCGACGGGACCATCGGCACGTCATCTGGTCGGGACGGTGCGCGCGCCCGCGATAGGCTGGCGAAGGCCCGTCGTCATGGCGTGCGGCGTGGCATTCCCGTCATCCTGCGTGCGATTCACTCGTGCGCGTCTGCTCCGAAGGATCCACCCGTGTCCAAACCGGTCGTGCTGATCGCCGAAGAACTGTCCCCCGCCACGATCGAGGCCCTCGGTCCGGACTTCGACGTCCGAAACGTCGATGGCACCGACCGGCCCGCATTGCTTGCTGCTCTCGCCGACGCGGACGCCGTCCTCATCCGTTCAGCGACGAAGATGGATGCCGAGGCCATTGCATCCTCGCAGAAGCTTCGCGTGATCGCCCGCGCGGGCGTCGGGCTCGACAACGTCGACATCAAGGCAGCGACTGCCGCCGGCGTCATGGTCGTCAACGCACCGACGTCCAACGTGATCTCGGCCGCGGAACTCACCGTCGGGCACATCCTGAGCCTTGCCCGCCACATCCCCGCCGCCCACGCCTCGCTCGCGCAGGGCCAGTGGAAGCGCAGCTCGTTCACGGGCGCGGAACTGTTCGAGAAGACCGTCGGCATCCTGGGCCTCGGCCGGATCGGCGCCCTGGTCGCCGAGCGTCTGCGGGCCTTCGGTGTGCGTCTGGTCGGGTACGACCCTTATGTCACCCCTGCGCGTGCCCAGCAGCTGGGTGTCGAGCTGTTGAGCTTCGACGAGGTTGTGCGCGAGAGCGACTTCCTCACGGTGCACATGCCGAAGACGCCCGAGACGACGGGCATGATCAGCACCGAGCAGCTCGCGGCGATGAAGCCCACGGCGTACGTCGTCAACGTCGCTCGCGGTGGACTGTTCGACGAAGAGGCGCTGCTCGAGGCTCTCACCACCGGCCAGATCGCCGGTGCCGGACTTGATGTCTTCACCGCCGAGCCGCCCAAGCCCGACTCGGCGGCAGCGAAACTCGTCGCCCTTCCGAACGTCGTCGCAACGCCGCACCTCGGAGCTTCGACCGATGAGGCGCAGGAGAAGGCCGGCGTCTCGGTTGCGAAGTCTGTCAAGCTCGCGCTCGAAGGCGATCTCGTCCCGGACGCGGTCAACGTCGCCGGCGGCGTCATCGACCCGTTCGTGCGTCCCGGTATCGGGCTTGTCGAGATGCTCGGGCAGTACTTCACGGGCCTGACCCACAGCGCGTTGACCTCGCTGGACATCGAGGTTCGCGGGGAACTCGCCGCGTTCGATGTCAGCGTGTACCGGCTCGCGGCGCTCAAGGGCATCTTCACGAACATCGTCAGCGAGAACGTGTCTTACGTGAACGCGCCGCTGTTCGCTGAGCAGCGCGGCATCGAAACCCGCATGATCGTCGAGGCCGACAGCCCTCAGTACCGCAACCTCACCGTTCTGCGCGGCACCATGTCGGATGGCACGACGTTGAGCGTCGCGGGAACGCTCGCCGGGACGCGCATGGTCCCGAAGATCGTCGCCATCAACGGCTACGACATCGAGGTACCGATCGCCGGCCACCACGTCGTGATGCGCTACCAGGACCGTCCGGGCATCGTTGCGATCTACGCCAGGAAGCTCGGTGACGCCGGAATCAACATCGAGGGGCTCCAGGTCGCGCATCCGGATGCCACCGGGCGTGCTCTCTCGGTGCTCACGGTCGACGCAGCAGTGCCGGACGAGCTGCTCGACCAGATGCGTGAGGCGGTCGGGGCCGACCTGTTCCGTCAGATCGAGATCGTCGAGCCGTAGGCCTTCGGCCGCGGTCAGTCGCGCGGAGCGGTTGCCTGTGCGATGAGCTGCACCAAGGCATCCATCTCGGCGTCGCGGGGGACTGGCGTTGCCAGACCATCGTGCTGGAGGGCGTTGTTGTAGTAGACGCCGTCGCTGATGAGCATGACGAGGTCCAACGCCGTCTTGTCGGCGACATGCGGGCGGAGAGTGTCGGCCCAGCGCTCCCGGACAGTTCGGAGGGCATCGCTCGCGGCGCCCCGGCCGGCCTGCGCGAGGCGAGAGACGGCGAGGATCGCTCTGTCGAGCGCGGTGCCGTCCATCGCCGAGGTGCGCACGTAATAGGCGACGGGACCTTCCTCTGAGGAGGTCATGCGGGCGAGGTCTTCGTCGACGCACTTCTCGAGTCGGATGAGCAACGCCGCCTCGAGCGCCTCCTTCGACGCGAAGTGGTAGAGCAGGCCACCCTTGGAGACCCCGGCGGCGCGCGCGATGGCATCCATGGTGGCGGCGCGCTCGCCCTCGGCGATGAGGAGTGACTCGAATGCGTCGAGCACCTTCTCACGGGCGTGCGGGGGACGACTCATGCGTTCGATGCTAGCCAGGCAGTCTCCATGGCTGTTACTATACCAGCCAGACGGTATAGAAATTCTGACGGTGACATGATGACGACCCTGACCGAAGACATCCGCATCGCCGAAAGCGAGGGGCGTCCGGTGACCTGGCGTGGCTGGGCTGCGCTGGTGGTGCTGATGCTGCCCGTGCTGTTGATCTCGGTCGACAACACGGTGCTGAGTTTCGCACTGCCCGAGATCGCGCTCGCACTCGAACCCACCGCGGCGCAGCAGCTGTGGATCATCGATGCCTACCCGCTCGTTCTCGCCGGTCTGCTGGTGACGATGGGAACCCTGGGCGACCGGTTTGGTCGGCGGCGGATGCTGCTGATCGGCGCCACCGGATTCGCTACAGTGTCGGCGCTGTCTGCCTTCGCCCCCTCGGCGGAGTGGTTGATCGCGGGTCGTGCTGCCATGGGCCTGTTCGGTGCCATGATCATGCCGTCGACTCTGGCGCTGCTGCGCAGCATCTTCACCCTCCGCAATCAGCGACGCCTCGCGATCGCCATCTGGGCATCGATGTTCTCGGCCGGTGCGGCGCTCGGCCCGATCGTCGGGGGAGTCCTCCTGGAGCACTTCTCGTGGGGATCCGTGTTCCTCATGGCGGTACCCGTGCTCGTGCCGCTGCTGGTGCTCGCGCCGCTGCTGGTTCCCGAGAGCCGCAACCCGGATGCCGGACGCGTTGACGCCGTCAGTATCGTGCTGTCCATGGCGATGATGGTGCCGATCGTGTGGGCCATCAAGGAGTTCGCGGTCCACGGATTCTCACCGACGATTGTCGTCGCGACAGTTGCGGGCGCTGGTTTCGGCATCCTGTTCGTGCGGCGGCAGTTGCGCGCGCGCTCCCCGATGCTCGACATGCGGCTGTTCACGCGAGGCACCTTCAGCGGTGCTCTGCTGGTGAACCTGCTGAGTGTCATCTCGCTCGTCGGCTTCATGTTCTTCATCGCTCAGCATCTGCAACTGATCGTCGGCCTGTCGCCGGTGCAAGCGGGCTTCGCGCTCGTGCCGTCACTGGCGTCGGTCATCGTCTCCGGGCTTCTCGTCGTGCCCATTGCGTCGCGGATTCCACCGCGCATCGTGGTTCCCGCGGCGCTCATGTTCTCGATGAGCGGCTACCTCCTCGTCGCGGCGACAGCGGGGAGCGGTGACCTCGGCTGGCTCTTGCTGGCCAGTGTGCTGCTCGGCATCGGAATCGGTGCCGCCGAGACAGTGTCGAACGAGCTCGTCATGGCGAGCGCCCCGCCGAGCAAGGCGGGGGCGGCAGGCGCTGTCTCTGAGACGGCGTATGAGCTCGGCGCCGTGCTCGGAACCGCTGTGCTGGGCAGCATCCTCACCGCCTCGTACCGGTCGGGAATCGCGATCCCCGCGGGAGTGCCCACTGACCTCGCCGCGCAGGCGCGGGAAACGCTCGCCGGCGCCTACGTCACGGCGGGCGAGCTCGCTGCCCCCATCGCCGACGCGTTGCGTGCTGCCGCGGCAGCTGCCTTCGACTCGGGCGTTGCGGTCACTGCCGCGGTCGGGGCCGGTCTCGTGGTCCTGGCTGCCGTTATCGCGGCCACTACGCTGGGATCGGCGCCGTCATCTGTGAATCAGGCGGCGCGATCCGAGAACGAGGAGAGCAATGTCGCGCGAGGTGAAGCTAGCCGTCATCCCCGGTGATGGCATCGGTGTCGAGGTCGTCGCCGAGGCCATGAAGGTTCTGGATGCGGTGACCGCAGGCGGCGACATCCGGTTCACGAAGACCCCGTTTTCGCTGGGTGCCGCGCGTTACCTCGAGACCGGCGACACGCTCACGGATGCTGACCTCGAGGCCATAAAGCAGCACGATGCGATCGTGCTCGGCGCGGTGGGCGGCGTTCCGGGAGACGTTCGCCTGAAGGATGCGAACATCGAACGCGGACTGCTGCTCAAGCTGCGTTTCGAGCTGGACCACTACGTCAACCTGCGGCCCTCCAAGCTCTATCCCGGTGCCCCCGGCCCGCTCGCGAACCCCGGTGAGGTCGACTTCGTCGTCGTGCGCGAGGGCACGGAGGGGCCCTACGTCGGCAACGGGGGCGCAATCCGCAAGGGCACGCCACACGAGGTCGCGAACGAGACATCCGTCAACACGGCCTTCGGTGTTGAGCGGGTCGTGCGCTACGCGTTCGCGTTGGCCGAACGGCGCCGCAAGAAGCTGACGCTCGTGCACAAGACCAACGTGCTCGTGCACGCCGGCGGAATCTGGCAGAGAATCGTGCGCGAGGTGACAGAAGAGCACCCCGTGCGGCAACCATCTTCCTGGTCACAAACCCTGACCGCTTCGACGTGATCGTCACCGACAACCTCTTCGGCGACATCCTCACCGACTTGGCCGGCGCCGTCACCGGAGGCATCGGCCTTGCCGCTTCGGGGAACATCAACCCCGACGGCGCGTTCCCCTCGATGTTCGAGCCCGTCCACGGATCGGCGCCCGACATCGCGGGTCAGCAGAAGGCCGACCCCACTGCTGCGATTCTGTCCATCGCGATGCTTCTCGACCACCTCGGGTTGCACGACGATTCCGCCCGCGTCACCCGCGCGGTGGAAGAGGACATTGCGTCCCGGGGCGAGGCCGCCCGCACCACAGCGCAGATCGGTGACGCGATCGTCGCCCGCCTTCAGGCGTAGCCTGGAGCCACTCGGCTCCTCGCTGTGCTGGGCGATTCCGACACCGCCGCGCTCGAACGACTGGATTTCGACATGACTCTTCTTGACACCGACCCCGACGCCGGCCTTGCGCCCCTGCAGTTCCAGGTGATGCGGAACCTGCAGGCAAAGACGGATGCCGAGCGCGAGGCGATTCTCGCCAACCCCGGTTTCGGTCAGCACTTCACCGACCACATGGTCGATGTCTGCTGGTCGGTCGGCGGCGGGTGGCACCGACCGCAGGTGAAACCCTACGGTCCGCTTTCGCTCGATCCGGCCGCAGCTGTGCTGCATTACGCGCAAGAGGTTTTCGAGGGCATCAAGGCCTACCGTCACGCCGACGGATCGATCCACACGTTCCGTCCCGACCAGAACGGTCGCCGCCTGCAGCGCTCGGCGCGGCGGCTGGCTCTTCCCGAGCTGCCGGTGTCGTACTTCATCCAGTCGCTCGAGGAGCTCATCGCGGTCGACGGCGCCTGGGTGCCCTCGGGCGAGAACCAGAGCCTCTACCTGCGCCCGTTCATGTTCGCCAAAGAGGCCTTCCTCGGCGTGCGTCCAGCCAACAAGGTCGGCTACTACGTCATCGCCAGCCCCGCGGGCGCCTACTTCAAGGGCGGTGTGACCCCCGTGTCGATCTGGCTCAGCGAGGACTACTCGCGGGCGGGCAAGGGTGGCACCGGGGCTGCCAAGACCGGAGGCAACTACGCGTCGAGTCTGCTGCCGCAGTCCGAGGCCTACGAGAACGAGTGCGACCAGGTGGTCTTCCTCGATCAGGACGGCAACGTCGAAGAGCTCGGCGGGATGAACATCGTCTTCGTCTTCAAGGACGGCACGGTCGTGACACCGCAGTCGGACTCGATCCTCGAGGGCGTCACACGCGACTCCATCCTGCAGCTGGCGGCCGACCGCGGCCTCCACGTGCAGGGTCGCAACATCTCGCTGCGCGAGTGGCGTGAGGGTGTGGCATCCGGTGACATCGTCGAGGTCTTCGCCTGCGGGACTGCCGCCGTCGTGACTCCCATCGGCGTGCTCAAGGGACGCGACTTCGTCGACCAGCAGCCCGTCGGCTCGCTCGCGCTCGAGCTGCGACAGGAGGACCGCCACGGCTGGATGCACCGCCTCGACGCCCGCTCCCAGGCATGAGAATCGCGCGGTTCCGACACGAGGATGCGATCGCCTACGGCATCCTCGACGAGGGCGAGCTCGTGGTGCTCGCGGGTGACCCGATGTTCGCCGGCTACGAGACGACGGGGGAGCGCGTGCCGGTCGGCGAGGTCACGCTGCTCGCTCCGGTCATTCCGCGCTCGAAGGTCGTGTGCGTCGGTAAGAACTACCTCGATCACGCCGCGGAGATGGGGAGCGAGGCACCCGGCGAGCCGCTGCTGTTTCTGAAGCCCAACACGGCGGTGATCGGGCCGGACGAGCCGATCGTGCGCCCGTGGCAGTCGGAGCGCACGGACTACGAGGGGGAACTCGCCGTTGTCATCGGCCGTATTGCGAAGAACCACGTCTTCGGATACACGATCGGCAACGACGTGACAGCGCGGGACCTGCAGCGTTCTGACGGCCAGTGGTCGCGTGCGAAGGGCTTCGACACCTTCTGCCCGCTCGGACCCGTGATCGAGACCGAGTTCGACCTCGCGGGCGGCGCGACACTGACCACACGCGTCAACGGCGAGGTCCGTCAGCGCGGCGCGATCACCGACATGATCCACTCGGTTCCGGCGATCATCGAGTATGTGTCGGCTGCGTTCACACTGCTGCCCGGGGACGTCATCCTCACCGGCACGCCGGCCGGTGTCGGCCCGTTCGTGTCCGGAGACGTCGTCGAGGTCGAGATCGATGGGCTCGGCATCCTGCGCAACACCGCGCGGGATGCGGAGCCGCGCCGGTGACACTGTCTGACGGCTGGGTCGACGATCGCCAGGAGGCGAGCGAACTCGCCGGCATCCAGCGTCGGACCGTCTGGGTGCTCTCGGCAGGCCAAGTGCTCGGCGGGCTCGGGTTTGGAGCGACAGTCTCCCTCGGTGCGGTGCTTGCCGCCGACATCGCCGGTGACGAGTCGCTCTCGGGGCTGGCTGCGGCGGGTGTGACCCTCGGCACCGCCGCGCTGGCGGTGCCGCTTGCTGCCCTCGCGCGTCGGCGCGGACGCCGTATCTCGCTGGCGTCGGGCATGGCGATCGCGCTCGTAGGCGTTTCGCTGGTCGTGGTGGCGGCGGCCGTTCGGTCGTTCCCGCTGCTTCTGCTGGCCTTCGGGCTCGTCGGAGCGGGTCAGACCGCGAACCTGCAGTCGCGTTTCGCTGCCGCCGATCTCGCCACGGATGCCACGCGTGGCCGCGATCTGTCGATCGTCGTGTGGGCGACGACCATCGGCGCCGTGCTCGGACCGAATCTTGTGCAACCCGGCCAGGCGATCGGAGACGCCCTGGGGATGCCGCCCCTGACGGGACCGTACGTCTTCACGATCGTCGCGCAAGCGCTGAGCATCATTGTGTATCTGTTCGCTCTTCGGCCGGATCCGCTGCTGGTCGCGCAGACGGTGGCGCAGCGGCGTCGCGACCGGGTGGTCGAGCAGCTCGTCAAGCCCGACCGTCCGGTGTCGGCTCGCTACGCGATCTTCGCGAATGCCGCCGCACACGGCGTCATGGTCTCGATCATGGCGATGACGCCGGTTCACATGCTCCATCACGGCGCGAGTCTGACCATCATCGGTCTGACGATCAGTCTGCACATCGCGGGGATGTACGCGCTCTCGCCGGTCTTCGGCATCCTGGCAGACCGCGTGGGCCGCATTCCGACGATCATGGTCGGTCAGGCGCTGCTCGCGGCATCCCTGGTGACGGTCTTCTTCGGCGCGGAGTCGAACACGGCGGTCACCGTCGCGCTCATTCTGCTTGGCCTGGGGTGGAGCGCCGCGACGGTTGCCGGGTCGGCGCTGCTCACCGAGTCGTCATCGGAGGAACGACGCACGACGCGTCAGGGGCGCAACGACCTCTCGATGAGCCTCGTCGGTGCCGTCGGTGCGATCACCTCGGGCGTCGTCCTCGGATGGATCGGTTTCACGGGGCTCGCTCTGGTTGTCGGTGTCGCCGTGATCGCGACAATGCTTCTCGCACCGTACGGTCGCATTCGTCAGGCTGCGTAGTCGTACCGAGGCGCGGGTGCGGCACCCGCTCCGGAACTAGACTTGATATCTATGCCCGGAACGCCGCATCCTGCCACCACGACCGCCACCGGATCCGACGTTCGGGTCCGCTTCTGCCCGTCACCGACGGGTCTGCCGCACGTCGGACTGATGCGGACGGTGCTGTTCAACTGGGCCTACGCGCGGCACAACGGGGGAAAGCTCATCTTCCGCATCGAAGACACGGATGCCGCCCGGGACTCCGAAGAGAGCTACAACCAGCTGCTCGACGCGCTGCGGTGGCTCAGGATCGACTGGGATGAGGGCGTCGAGGTCGGCGGTCCCCACGCGCCCTACCGGCAGTCCCAGCGCCACGAGATCTACCGCGGCGTGCTCGACAAGCTCATCGATGCCGGCGTCGTGTACGAGAGCTATTCGACAGCCGAAGAGATCGACGCGCGCAACGAGGCTGCTGGCCGCGCAAAGCAGCTCGGCTACGACAACTACGACCGCGACCTCACTGACGAGCAGAAAGCAGCGTTCCGCGCCGAGGGCCGTGAGCCCGCGTGGCGTCTACGCGTACCCGATCACGACCTCACCTACGTCGACCTCATCCGCGGCGAGGTCACCTTCCCGGCCGGGTCCTTCCCCGACTTCGTCATTGTGCGGGCCGGCGGCGTGCCCCTGTACACGTTCGTGAACCCGGTCGATGACGCTCTCATGGGCATCACTCACGTCATCCGTGGCGAAGATCTGATGCCCTCAACCGCACGCCAGCTCGCTCTCTATGACGCGCTCGTGACCGCCGGCGTCACCGACTTCGTGCCCCGGTTCGGCCACATGCCGCTCGTGCTGGGGGAGGAGGGCAACAAGAAGCTCTCCAAGCGCGACCCGAAGGCAGACCTGTTCTTGCAGCGCGAGAAGGGCTTCATCCACGAGGGGTTGCTGAACTACCTCGCCCTGCTCGGCTGGTCGATCGCTCCCGACCGCGATGTCTTCTCGCTCGACGAGCTCGTCGCCGCGTTCGATATCGCCGACGTCAACCCGAACCCCGCTCGCTTCGATCAGAAGAAGGCAGAGTCGATCAACGGCGACCACATCCGGATGCTGGAAGCCGAAGACTTCGCTTCCCGTCTGATTCCGTACCTGGTCGCCGCCGGGGTCGTGTCGGATCCGCTGACTGACGCGCAGCTGGAGATGCTCGCGGCATCCGCCCCGCTCGTGCAGGAACGGATGCAGCTGCTCGGTGACGCTCCCGGGTTGCTCGGGTTCCTCTTCACGGATGCCGTCACCTTCGAAGAAGACGCCCTCGCGTCTCTACCTGCCAACGCGGGTGAGGTGCTGGTGGCCGGTGTGGGTGCGATCGAGTTGATTCCCGAGGCGGAGTTCACTGCCGCCGCGATTCAGGAGTCCCTCGCTGCTGCGCTCATCGAGGGCCTCGGTCTCAAGCCGCGCGTCGCCTACGGACCGCTGCGGGTCGCACTCAGCGGCCGTCGCGTCTCGCCGCCGCTGTTCGAGTCCATGGAACTCTTGGGCAAGGATGCGTCGGTCCGCCGCTTCGGGGCACTCGTCGATCACCTCGCCGCGAGCTGAGACGCGCCGCTGCCGGGTCTGGTTTGGCGGGGCCTTTCGCGTCGTCTAGACTTGACCCTTGGCGCCCGTTCCGGCGGGAACCCTTGGGGTATGGTGTAATTGGCAACACGGCTGATTCTGGTTCAGTTGTTCTTGGTTCGAGTCCAGGTACCCCAGCAAGAGAAACCCGCGGAATCCCGCGGGTTTCGTCGTTTCTGATGACCCGCGCGTGCGACGCACCCCCGTCGAGGGCGCGCCGTCGCGAGCCCTCGGGGGCGCCTAGGCTGAGCCCGTGACAAGTCGTGAGTCGCAGGCGTGGGAGTGCCCGACGTGCGGCGACCGGCTACGGTACGAGATCCTCGACGATGAACGTTTCCTCGTCGCCTGGTCGTGCGTCAGGTGCGGGCTCGTACGCACGACGGAACCCACCTAGGTGTATGAGGCCAGGAGGTTGTTGACGCGAATTGGCACGAGCGTGGCCGGCGGCTGACCGTCCGCGGCACCGTGCGGGCGGTGGTAGTTGTAGTGCAGGTTCCAGCGCTCGAGGGCGTTGGCGCGTTCGTCTTCTGAGGTCCATGTCCGTGCATAGAGGAACTCTTCGGCAAGGATCCGGTTGTACCGCTCGATCTTTCCGTTGTGGCGGGGCGTGTAGGGCGTGATCCGTTGGTGCCGCGACCCGGCCAGTGCATCGGCGAACGCTGAGGCGCGGTAACAGGATCCGTTGTCGGTCACGATCCGTTCGATGTGCGTGATGCCATGAGCCGCGAACCATGCCCGCGCTCGCGCGAGGAACGCAACGGCCGTCGCGGCCTGCTCGTTCGGC
>LWDU01032043.1_pt1 | contig 20999 bp, 16 predicted proteins | sample 727161 | NCBI WGS metagenome assembly LWDU01 (sample SAMN04566230, study PRJNA314399) | hydrothermal vent metagenome | isolation source: deep sea hydrothermal plume seawater | place: Mexico: Gulf of California, Guaymas Basin | collected 2004-07-11
TGCGCCCCTTAAGTTGGAATCATGTCAAAGCCCATCGTGGACATCGTTGGAATGAGAGGGCGGACCATTTGGCTATACGCGCTGCATCGGGAGAGAATCCCAAACCGCTTAGTTTTTGGAAACCCGGGCAGAGATAATCTCTATTGTTGCCGTACCTTACCTACCGTCCGCATTAGAGAGAGGGGCGCTTTGAAACGGGGATCTAATCATTATTGAAGTAGGAAGAATAATTCACTCTTCCTCCTATATTATTTTTCAAGAAAAATCGCAATGGGTTTCTACTTAAGTCCATTAGTCAATCTGAATGATTTTACCCTCTAGAAGTTGAATTTTTTTCGCGAAACTCATGGTTATATGACCATGAACATCGATAATGAAACTTGAAGTATCTATCTCAAAACCCTGAAACCTCTCTTTAAGTGCTGCATAATATGCATTTCTGGCCCAGCCAGTCCCTCCACCCCCATTCTGTACTTTTTCTACTTCTTTGTTCATATACAGTATACATTCATCGAGACTCATTTGTGAAAACATATTATTGGCCTGTCGCTTTATGTCATCTTCCATGAATCCGATTGAGGGGCCCCTCTATAATACATGTATAGTAAAGGCTACCCACTGCTTAGATGGGTGTACTGAATCACTTGCTTTCATCAAGTCTTCTAGTCATCGGGAACAGGATAACATCTTGAATATGAGGAGTATTTGTTAGGATTTGAATCACTCTATCTACCCCTAAACCAACTCCTCCAGCCTGTGGCATACCTGCATCCATGGCATCTAGAAAATGCTGATCAACGGCATAACCATGATGAGTATCACCCTCTAATAGCTCACGTTGCAAAACTGGATCATTTAACTCTGAATAAGCATTCCCGATCTCCATTCCACCTGCGAATGGTTCAAATCTTTCTGAATACAACAATTTACCGTCTCTGTGAGGCTTGGTTAATGGAGAAATCGACTGTGGATGGTCCATGATAAAAACCGGATCCCAGGATAAGTCTTCTTCAGCTAATTCTTCAAACAAGATACTAACACACATACCCCAATCAAACGGAATTGAAACATCCCATGAAAGGTTGTTACCTTCAAACAACAGTTTCATAGCTAATTCCCCATCATCATCTGAGGCCCAGCGTTCAATTTCTTCTGCAGGAATTTTGATTGCAGAAGCCACAGCATCGATAACTCGAATTCTCTTCCAAGGGCGAGAAAAGTCGACGGACTTGTTCCTAAATGGTACGATTGGACTGCCACAGAAATCTACGGCTAATTTTTCAACCAGTTCTTCAAAGAGCAAAAGTTGTTCTTCGTAATCGGACCAGGCTTGATACCATTCAATCATCGTAAAAGCGGGTTGATGACTCTTATCAATATCCTCATTGCGAAAATTGGAGCCGAGGCAATATACGCGTTCAAAGCCGCCCACTAGCAATCTTTTGAGGTCTAATTCAGGCGAGATTCTGAGAAACCAATCTTGATCAACTGAGTTTACGTGTGAGATGAATGGTCTTGCAGCAGCCCCGCCGTAGTAAGGAGTAATAATTGGCACATCTACTTCAAGAAAACCACGCTGATCAAAGAAACGGCGAATGCTTGAAACAATGTGGGAACGTTGGATGAAACGGTGTCGAACTTCTGGATTGTTCAATAGCTCAAGATGCCTCGAACGCCGAAGAATTCCAGTATCTGAAACCCCACCGAATTCTTGAAATCTATTTTTGCTTATGCGGGATAGAGGAAGATCAATGATGGATTTACCAAGGACAACGAGAGAACTTGTGTTGATGCTCAACTGGCCTCTCTTAGATCTTGTTATACTGCCGTGAACACCTATGAAATCCCCGGCACGAAGCAGCGGCAGAATAACGGCTGCATCTGGGCAGACACTATGATTAATCATAAGCTGGATAATCGTGCCCGCTGAATAAAGATCTACGAAACAAAGCTTTCCTGAAGAACGAATTGAACGTATACGACCAGCAAGCGAAACCTCAACCCCTTGGCCTAAGCCAGCTTCGTCTAAAGCAAGGATATCTGAAGCAGTATGGCTTGGACTGAAACGCTGTGCAGGAAAGGGATCGAACCCCGCCAATTTCAACTGTTCAATTTTTCGGACATGGCAATTTGCATCAGCATCTTCTTCATTTTTTTCCTTCATATTAACACTTCCACTTTTATATCATCAACTCCCGAAAACACTAGCGCGTCTGCTGGGAAATATAGTTTGGTTTTAAATAAAATGTGATTCGAGACGGCTGATTTGATAGCGGCCACATGTGCGGGGGAGATAATCTCTCCTGAAGCTATTATTGGAACTCCTGGAGGATACGGAGCGATCGCATTCCCTGCTGTTCTTCCGAGAGAATCTTCCAATGAAATCATCATTCGCGCATCTTTAAAAGCTTCAGAAGGCACTTTAGCTATTATTGGCGCTGGCGTTGCAGTGGGCACAAATTGCAGCTCGGTCGGTTCTAAATGGCTTAAATCCTTCAATACGTCATTCCATTGTTGAGCAAAAACTTCTAAATCCGCTATTTCTGAAAAGGTACGAGAGAATCCTATGGGAGGAAGTGCCAAAACTGTAAATTGTGTAGCTTTTTCAACTACTACAATGCCTGCTTGTTCTAATCGGGAGGCAAATTCTATTCCTGAGAAACCGAGGTTTTCGGCATCAAAATATATATTTATCCGCCAAGGACACATTGCTGAAATCGATGGATACTGCTGTATATGTTCGTCACATAGAAGAACGACCGCATCACCAAAAGTTTCGAAGCCGCGTTTTAAAATTTCTTGAAATTCTTTGATTCTGACTAAATCCGCTTCCCACAACTTTCGCCAAGTTGATTTTGGATTAAAAGCATATCCCAGCATTCCTAGCTCCTGAAACATCCAGGGCCGAAAACTCGTCGAACAACTTCTTTGCCATGTGGCATTGAGTGATGAGTTGAATCGCGTAAAAAAATCCTTTGCGATTCCTCTGGCATACTTATGATGGAAAACCAAAATCGATGATGTGAAGGACGAGGGCAGTGTTTTGTGAATAGAAGTTAGCCAACCATCACAATGCTGCATTTGTTTTGTGAAGGCCCCTTCACAAACCTTCATTGCGATTGATTTTGCGCTCCATGCAAGGTCAAGGAAAATCGGTGGCGCCAACCCCTTATTTTTTTCTCTAAACTCGTCTGTCTGCATCCACTTGCGGATCGGCTCGAGATTGATTAGAAATCCGTCATAGGTTGTTCCCATGAGCAAAAGGAAGTTCACGATTTTATTTTCCTGCCATACCTTTTTCACAGCTTTTGCCACAGATTCTACTGAATCGGGTAGAGGAAGGTTGGTCAGTGTGTGAGATCCTGGCAATGTATAATAGGGGCGGAGTGGGGTTGTTAAGAGGGCATTGTATACCGATATATGAGAACCGCGAGTGAGAATAATATTATATTGTTGTTCTGGAATTCCACCGCCTTCCTCATCGGGCTCATGTGTATGTGAGAGAGATCGCAAAAGTAGATTCAGAGATTGTGAAGAGCCGCCTGCAATGGGGCAGTACCAGGGTCGATTTTCTGGCGCACTAAAATGAAAAAAATCCACTAAAGCTTCAACAGAGGCACGCCATTGGGGGCTCATGTTTGCCGGAAAATATTCATTTTGTTCGGTCATCACTTTCGCCTCCTGGCCATGTCATGGAAAGTGGGTTGTGCTCTAAATCAGATACTGACATCGCGAAATTGGGGCTGAGGACAAAATGATGGAATATTTCCTGTAGACCGCGGATTCTTCGTAAAAAATTCTCCAATGCTTGCGAAACCTGCGGTTCTAAATCTTGGAAATTGGGTTGGATTATAGGCTTCATTTGGCCGGTTTGCTCAAAAGTAATGAGGCATTCCAAAAATTGCACAAAAATCTCTTCTATTGAATTATGCGCGTAAAGGTGGGGTACACTTCGGGCTTCTGGAGTAGCGAAAACCATCATTTTCTTGCAAGCAGGCAATAATGTGGGTGGATAATCCTCCCCAAAAATATGGATGCAAATTTGGGACAATTTCGATTCCAGGATAAACATCATTTGAAGTTCGAATGAAATTTCAGGGGAGGGAAGATGTTGAAGTGCCATCATCATCGCCACACAACCACTACTAATAAACATATTGTTTAGGTATACAATATGTTTTTATGAATATGATAAAATAGCCCTGCAAAAATGGAGGCGGAGAAACTGGTGGATGGGGGCCCTATCGCCAATACACAATGTAATTCAATGAAATGAACATTGAGTGATGAGGATCTTCGCCGTTTTGGAATCCCATTGGTTGAATTTGATATGTTCATCATATACCTCACTGACTAAACCGGTGAGGCAATCAAAATCAACTCCAAATTCGGCTAGATGGATATCACGTGAGTGGCCCAGTTGAATCGCTGGGCTTTCAATTATCAGCAAGTGGGCCAAGAACCAGCCACACGTAAATAATTTGAAGCATAAGTAATGAACCAATTAATCCAATAATCATTCCAGCGGGTTCGGGGAAAGACGAAGAAAGAGGGCCTCCGGCGAGCCATGCCATAATACAGAAAATGAATGCTGCAATTGCAACTTTAGGCAGGCTTTCCTTTGGAGTTTTCCAACGATCGATTGTTGGGACTACTCCTTTTATTTTGAAAGTAAATCTAAACCATGCCAAATAAATTAATCCTAAACCAGTCAAACCAATTACCCCATTTGAAAATCGTGCTGAGCCCCACGGCCCCGCTGGAGCAATATCAAACCAAGTTTGTAGAAACAATAAGGTACCGATTCCAAGAAATAATTTCCACTCAGGAATTGTTGTAGTTGGAGTATTGGTCTCCTCTTTACCGCTTACCTGGGGATCATTATCCTTGACAATTATTTCCTCAACTTCTATGTTGATTTCGGCCAATTCGGAATCATCCTTAGAACCGCCCATATTACCTGCGTATGGGGAGGTTGTTTGAAACCCTGTGGGCGATGCGATTGCATGGTAGAGAAAGTTGAAGATGCTATTATCGTAGCCGGAGGGTTAGGTACGCGAATGTTGCCGGCAACATCTGCAATTCCAAAAGAAGCTTTGCCTTTGGTAGATACACCTGCTCTTTTTCACCTCTGCTGGGAGGCTATTGCCGCTGGATGCACGAGATTACACCTGATTGTATCTCCTGCAAAAAAAGAGTTGGCCAATTCGTTGCAAGAGGCTGAAAATATTGAGCGGTTGATGAAATCACGACCAGATTTACCGGAAATTGCCTTTTGTCCATTGCCAAAGAACATTGAGTTATTTGTTGCAGTTCAAGAAACTGCACGGGGACTAGGGGATGCGCTATCATGCGCTTTACCAAATGTAAAAGGTCCATTTGTCGTGTTATTGGGAGATAATTTAATCATGAAAACACACCCCTCGCCAAATAATTTGGGAATTGAGAGCGCGAGTATGGCGAGTGCCCGATTAGTGAAGTGTTGGCAAGAACATGGCTTGCCTTGTGGGGGAATGATACAGGTTGCTGAAGAAGAAACTTGCAATTATGGGATTCTCAAGATGGATGGAGATAGGGTGGTGGAAATTGTTGAAAAGCCCGAAGTGGATAATGCGCCAAGCCGTTGGGCATTATGTGGTAGATATTTGTGGCCAGGGAATGCTGAGGAATTGTTGAAGCGATTTTCACTTGAAGAATTTGGAGAAATGCAAACTATTGAAATTCAAAAAAACTGGATGCAAAATGAAGGTTATTTAGGGGTAGATCTCGATGATTATTCTTGGTATGATAGCGGTAACCCATTATCCTGGATCATTGCACAAATTGACCATGCATTGAAGCGAGAAGATTTGAGTGGGCCATTGACGGCTTGGCTAAAAAATAGGCTACCTTTCTAGCCAAGCAAAGAGCGGTGCTGGTCTTCCGGTACGAGCATTTCATATTGAAAAACAATCACTTCTTAGTTTTGCGCTGAGTTCTAGAAGTGATTGTAGCAAGTGCAAGAATTCCTAATGTCAAACTTACCGATAATGCAGGAAGTGCGGAACGTTCATCAGTCATCTCACGATCTGAATCAGTTATTGGGTTAACTAATGTCTTCTCAATACAATTGTTATCTTCGTTTGTTTCATTGATGAGGTTATCAGGGTCGAAGCAAACACGTACTACACCACTATCGTAGATACGGTAGTAATCAGGTTTTTCACCATCAGTATAATTCATCCCCCATGAATTAGACATAATCCAATCTAATGGCCTTTCATCTAGAGTTACAGACATATTAATTGGATTACCTCCATAGTTTGGGTTAGTACCTGTATATCCTGTCTTTATGGTGAGTCTCCCATATGCTCTTCCAGTCTCATCCTCATGGGTCTGAAGATAAACATCATTATCACCTTCTGGTGCATCACTTGTCGAAGAACCTCTGCCTGAAAAAGTTCCGTCTGGATTGCCTTGATACCATCGCAAATCAGGCAGAATTGTCAAGTTTCCTTCCCAGCAGTTGTTATCCTCGTTTGATTCATCGACATAATCCATTGCATCGATGCAAGCTCGGAGAGTATGCTCTCCATATAATCCTCCACTACCCCAACCAACTCCCCATTGAGTTGTATTTCCTGCAATCAAATCTGATATTCTTATTTCGTCAATCGTAGAAAATGAGTATGTCATCTTCTTACTTATATTCGTTCCTTCATCGGCCCAAGTAAAATACGTACAATTCAAACGACAATCTTCAGGCAATTCTCCGCCAATGTTGACGATATTGAATGATGGTCTGTTCCCTGTTCCAAGATACTTAGACCATGGTATATCTTCATCCCACGCCGGCTCAATCTTGAGGTCTGGGAGTGGGCCAGGGGTCGATTCTCGTCGGGTCACAACCCCTTCCCAACAATTGTTGTCCTCGTTCGCCTCACTTACGATGTTGCTTGAATCAATACACGCCCGTATGGTATGGTTGCCGCGACCTATTCCCCAATCGGGTGTTCTCCCATGACCTTCATCTAGCAAGGATTGAAATTGGAATTCACTGAGGCCATCTCCATCCGCAATCTGCAACACACGGACATATGATGTACGGTAGGATGTGTCCTCATCTATCCAAACATGCAAAGAGACATTCTCTAGGATATCTTCGGATAGCGCCCCCCCTATGTTTGTGATGTTATAGTGGGTGAATTTGTGTGTGCTATTTTCATCGCTAATACCGGTAACCATGAGATCTGGAAGCGTCTCACTCGACTCGGAACCCTCTTCGGCGAGAACGGAACTAGAAATCAGCATAAACAGCGAAGCGACAAGTAGTACGGTGAGTCTATTGGTCATGACACATACTAGGTAATCCATCATATATATCTTGTGTGGTTTAGTAATATTTTCCATTTACCATGGTATTTGCAGATAGTTTTCCGGTACATCCATGGACCCACTATTCTTCTTCAGTACCATCTGCTTGATGTGGAAACGGAGTTATTGTTTGTGAGAGGGCAAGATTATTCTCAGGTTCAATTTTGTTAATTATTCGTATCGCAGCCAATAATCCCACAATGACTAATATTACCATTAATCCAGTCATATCTTGAGTTGTGGATTGGGTCGAGGGGGTATCAATTTCTGAATTTCCGCCGCCCTCATTCTCTTGATTTGCCGACACAAATACTGTGTAAGATAACCCCACTAAACCTTGATTTTGGTTGTGATCCATGTACAAAATATACATCGTTTCACTACCAATAAAATCTGTCGAGGGAAGTGAATGGGAGGCTGAAAAATGCCATATTGCAGGATTTGGCGTCAATTCTTCCCACTGGCATTGGGTAACTATTTCGCTTACATCTCCACATTCGGTCTTGTAAGATATTGATATTTGACTCAAGTTCTCCAAACCATAGATGAGCATTCCGACCTCGGTTCCTTGCTCCCATGCCCCCAATACTATCGTGTCACCCGATGATAATTCTCTCTCACTAATCGTCATGCTCAATGAAGTAATTTGCACGTTTATTGATAGATTAGATATTTCAAAATCAAGGAATTTTACCTTGTACATTTCGGGAGAGGAAATATTGCTTTTATAATTACCATATTCATCAATTCCAAATACTGCAAAAATTGAATAGATGGATGAAGTATTGGAATAATATATTTCAGACTCATACTCAGATTGGCCATTTGTTGAATTGAATTGCTCGTGTAAAAACCAACCGTTTTCTTCACTAATTTCACCCACAGGAATCTGTGAAAGAGAAATATTATTGGAATACCAAACCTGCCATTGCTTTACATCGTCAATGCTAGACCATTGAAGTTCAACCGAATCGTCCGAGCCGTTAACTGTTGCTTGTAAATCAAGGACAGATGGGGGGGGAGTGGTATCTTCATGGATGGAATAATTCATTGAATTAATCCCCGAATAAATTGTTTCATGAGTGTATGTTGTGAGCGAATCCCCAAATAATCCTTCTACTGTGATAGCGTACCATGAATCTCTATCAATCTCTTCAACCAAAGGAAGGATAATACTGCTGGTGCCGCTAGTTGCATTACCAATGTACTCTAAATCCTCATGAATAAAATCACCATTTACCTGTAATATTTCACCCATAGATGAACGCCAAATATGGTATGTTGCATTAGCAATAATCTCTGAATCAGCCCATGAAATTTCAATCATTTTTGTTTGTTCAATACTCATCAATTGCTCAACTTGGATGTTGGAGGCAACTGTCAATGATTCTTCAGCAATAGTATTTTCAAAAACACCCTCACTAATAGGGTGGTGAGGGAGGAAATCATCAATTTCATTTCCTATTTCATCAGCAAGGGTAACTGCATACCAGAAATTACCGAACTCTCCGAAAGGAACAACATATTCAAACGAAGTTGTTGAACCTTCGAGATTTGCAATATGAGCCACACCCGCAGAGGAAGGGGAATCTATTGGTATTGAAGAACGCCTAATGTTGATTGAAGTATTTTCAATGTTGGCCCCGTCCCAATTCAATTGAGTTATTCCTGAATCAATATGGAAAATTGCAGTCAATTCGCTGCGTAATTCCGGTGCAATATTGTCCTCATAGATTGCAGTTGCAAGGGTATTACCACCCAATAATCTTGTATCAGAATATGTGCCATTGTCATAAATGACGGAATACCAAGCGTCTCTTTCAACTTCGCCACCAATAGTACCTGTCCATGAATCAATGCTCGCATCAAAAATTACTGCTGATGAAGTTTTATTCAATGAACTCCAATTATTTCTTGTTGCTTCTTCACTATGCCTCCATATCCAAATTTGATAATTGTTATCACTTCCTACTAAATTATCCCAAATCAGGGTGGTGGTTTTGCTATTTGCATCATAACTACCCTGAAGATTTGTTGGCCCCCAATGGGTTGCCACCAATTCCACTAATCCGGAACTTAATTGTGAAAGGCCAGGAGTCAGGGTTGTAGTTCTCGAACCATCAGGAAGTACGGTAACTACTCCATAATGAAATACCCCATCAGTACCCTCCGGGGAGGCCCAAGTTAGAGAATGGTTTTTCCCAGAACATATTGAATTATTATCGGTGAGTGAGCAAACCTCTATGTTGGAAATTATTGGTTGGAGCGAGTCAACCATATCAAGTGTTATTGGTTGAATGTGGCGAAGTATCTCATACGTTGACTGGTGCATATTGTCCAAGAGCATCACATCTGAAGTGATGATATTACGCCAACTTAGTTCGACAAATTCATTAGTAAAAGAAGCACTAATACCTCTTGCTTCGAGAGTATTGTCTGTAGATTCGTCAGCATGAACTACAGGAAGCAAAGGTAGTAAAAGCATCATTAGAACAAGGAGAGTTTTACTTGTATTGTGCATTTTATTACACCTTTTCCCAAAATACTTTTGCAAAATAAATGGCGCTTTGCTGGCCGAGGGAGGAGGAGGGGGTATCTGTGTCCGCATGAAATACACAAAGGGGTTGGGCTTGTCAAATCATCCCTAAGAAATTATTATGAATTATCCAAATTATCTAGAGCATCTGATAACTTTGGCAATTCAGCATCTTCCAAGTATTGATCCCCGTCTTCGGCGATTGGTATTTCAGATGATGTGGGTTTGAGAGAAGTTGTTGCTGGCGGTGGTGATTCACCTTTCATCCATAATTTCCATGCAGAAGATTTTTCAGGGTGGCGCAATTCCATTACTTCCCATAACTTTTCTAAATTACCATTTGCATCATTTATTTTTGTAATACACGAAGAGAAATTATCGGGATCAACCTCTTCCATTCTAATTAATAATTCGCGCAAACGCACCCCGACTACTTCATCTCCATCCAACCATGCTGCTGCCAAAATACCTCTCTCATCCTCAGGGAATGCAACCACATAATCACGTAATGTTGCAACTAAATTCCTCCGGACAATGGGGTTTGAGTGCTTCGTTAGATTGAGTATTTCATCAGCCCAACGTGTTTTGGAAATATATTTGATATCGCCGACTGTTGCAGAAGTAGCAGCCAATACCGTCTCATCATTACTTTGAATCATTTTTTCAAATAATGGTACTGCTTCCTTGCCTATTCTTCTAAATAACCTCGTTAATACATCAGCTAAAGCGCGCCTTGAAGGTATGTCCTGACGATTAGCGAGGACTTCTAATACTTCCATTCCCATTGCAGAATCAGCTTCAATTAATCTTGGCAAACAGGCCACAAGACGAGAGGAAACAATATCACTTTCATCATTTGCTAACTTCAGCATTCTATTGCCGAGATTAAGAGGGGAAACTAATTCCTTTCGCTCAAGAAGCAATAGTATCCATTCAACTAATAATTGCCGGCGCGGTTCTTTACTTCGCAATGATATGTCAAGCACCCAATTGGCCGCAGCTATTCCTTCTTCTTGGGCAATAAGATCATATTTTGGTAAACTTGCTTGAGCATCCCATTCCATTTGATGTGGCCCTGGTTCAGCCTGCGAGTGCCATGCACCGGGTTTAGTAGCAATTGCCATGCTTTCCAAAATGTGAAACCCTTGGTGTATTGATTGGCCGCGCGGAGAAGTTGTTAATCCATTGAATAATGTGATGGCCATCCACCATTTGTCGGTATTGGGCATAGAATTATCAAGAGAATCGGCCAACCAAGTGATACAAGTAGCATATAATACCCTTTCAATAACCAAATCCTTCCTCCTAAGCAACCACTTTTCATATTCCTCAAATACTTCTTCAGAAAGGCTCATTCGGTAAGGGATAACCAATTCAATAGTAGAATTCAAATGATGTAAAAACATACCTTCATCCAATTTAAATAAACCCAAGGCTTGCTCTATGATTTTCTCTTTACTTGTGGGGAGGATGGGGGGGAAATCTGGATCAATGAGGGGCGGGGCGGGAAGGGGCCAATCTCGTACTCCCCTTTCCAAGGCGTTAGTCATCTCAATATTGGCTTGTTGGCGGAGTGTATTAATCACGCGCTGTTTTGCCCTCATTGCTAAAGCCCCATGAAATAATTACGGAAAAAAACAGGGTTGGTGACATCAATCATCGATGTTCACCTTTGTCTCATATTTCCAAAATTAAATATCAAGTTCAATGTTGAGGTTTTGGATCAATTCTTTGTAGCGGTTGCGTATTGTAACTTCGGTAACGCCTGCAACTTCAGCAACTTCACGCTGTGTTCGACGCTTTCCGCACAATACAGATGCAATGTAAATGATTGAGGCTGCAATACCAGTAGGGCCACGTCCACTAGTCAATTCTTTTTCCTGTGCTGCTTTTATCAATTCATGTGCTTTGGCTTCTACTTCTGCATCTAATCCTAATCCAGAGCAGAAACGAGAGATATAGTCTTCAGGTCCGGTTGGCATGATTCTCATCTTTAATTCCCTAACCATAAAACGGTATGTGCGGCCAATTTCTTTTCTTCCAGTTCTACTGGCTTGACCGATTTCATCAAGTGTTCTTGGCACATTGCACTGACGGCAGGCTGCATACAGTGATGCTGCGGCTACCCCTTCAATTGAACGGCCACGAATGAGTCTCTTTTCTACTGCTTTTTTGTAATTAACCGCTGCTGCTTCTCGAACAGACTTTGGTAATTCTAAACGGCTTGCCATTCTATCAAGTTCGGCTAGAGCCATTGCAAGGTTACGCTCTGTCGCATTACTTACACGGCTTCGCTTCTGCCACTTACGCATTCGGTAAAATTGACTGCGGTAACGGCTATTGATAACTTTACCAGAATAATCCTTATTTTGCCAATCGATATCAGTAGAGAGGCCTTTATCGTGAAGCATTACTGTCATTGGAGCCCCGGTTCTAGCCCGTTGGTCTCCTTGCTCGGGGCTGAATACACGCCATTCTGCGCCCTGGTCAATTACGTTATCTTCAATGACTAAACCGCAATCATCACAGACTATCTCTCCGCGAGTCTCGTCTCGTGTCAAACTTCTACTTGCGCATTCAGGACATTTTACAATATCTTCTACTTGTTGTTCTTCGGCCATTTAAATCCCACCCACGCAGGCATAAAGCCTGCCCAATGTATTATAACCCATTTGCAGGCCCCTTTTAAGGTATTCGCTAGGCTTTATTATTATTGATGTTGAAAAACTAGTGAAAATATAATAAATATGGTATTTAATAGGAAAAACCTATGTAGGTCATATGCTTATTTTTAATGATAAGAAGTATTCCGAACCGGTCATATATTCCCGCCCCTTGGACTTGATTGGTGAGGGAGATGGAAGGGATGTGGCCGCCGGAAAACATCAGTTTAAATCCCGGCAAGCGTATTCTTTTTCTAACCAAAAATTTAGATTTAATTAGACAACAAATCCAGGAAGGGTTGAATCTTCGAATGGAAGATTTGAAAATAGAGGATTTGCTTGATGATATCAACACAGATATGATGACTCCAGCATGGGTTTGTTTCAGCCATGAACCAGAAGAAATTGCAAAAAATGCATATGCGGGTTTGCTTCATAATGGGAAGCGCGTCATTTGTGAAAATGATCTGAAAAATGGTGATTTTGAGGTCATTGTTTCAGGCCACAGGAAGGGGACCGGATCTTCACGTGAAACCGCCGCCCAGTGTGAAAAGTGGGCGGGCATTCGCTTGGTAATTGCTGCCTCGTTTGCTCCAATTCATGAAAGAAATAATATTAATCTGGGTCAATTAATGGCCAACCACTCTATTCTTGAAAGGCTTCAGAGTGGCGAAAAAATACCTTTTAATGAATTTACCACTAATTATGATTTAATTACTCAAAAAATCATTGAATCGGGTGGACTTTTCCCCTTTGCAAATAAATTGCGAAAAGGCACTATTGGGTTGCCAACTATCAATACTCCGAAGCGGCCAATGACTATTGCAGAAAAAATTGTTGCAAATAATTTGGTCAACCAGAATGAAGGTCAATGTGTAAAGCCGCACGACCCAGTGATTGCTGCCGTACAGGGTGGATATTCACATGAATTTACTACTGCTCAAGTTCATTCGTTTTTAATAAATGAATATGGCGAAAACTACAAATTGCCAAATCCAAATCAATTTGCGGTTTTTGAGGACCATTTATTATATGCCGATCATAATCCAAAATTTACTCCTCATCTTGATAAAATTGAGGTGTTAAGAGAATTGCAAAAACAATTTCAAAGGCATACAAAAGTAAGGGATTATTCGGCAAAAAATGGTGTTTCACCTGGTATTTGCCATCAGGTTGCGCGAGAAGAATTCATCAATATTGGAGATTTTATTCAGGCTACAGATTCACACACTTGTATGGGGGGCGCCTCAAATGCTCTTACATATGGGGTAGGGGCAACAGAATATGCTAGTTTGATTTATTCCGGTTTTACTTTTGTGAAAGTACCAGAGAGTATTAGATTTGAATTGACTGGGACATTAAACGAAGGCTGCACAGCAAAAGATGTAATACTGAAAATTCTTTCATCTCATGCAAGAGCAGAATTAACCCTCGATCGCTCAATGGAATTTGGGGGAGAGGGATTGGCTAGTTTGTCTATTGATGAAAGAGCAACCCTGTGCAACATGGCAACAGAGTGCTCGGGGAAAACAGGTATTTGCGAGGCAGATGATTTGACAATAGAATGGTTGAAAAATTTGCATCCAGATTGGGACGAAGTGACTATGCGGGAAAAAATTATTTCTGCCGATGAAAATGCAACATATGATGGAGGAATTCATTATATCGATCTAAACGAAATTGAACCAATGGTCGCCCATCCCGGCAATCCGGATAAAGGCATTCCCAGTGACCCCACAAATGGCGTATTAATATCCGATATTGGAAAGGTTACTATTGATATTGCATATGGCGGTTCATGTACTGCGGGGAAAATAGATGATGTGGCATATTACGCACATGTTTGCGAGGCCGCTGAAAGAGCTGGATTGAAAGTATCAGAAGGGGTTGAGTTTTTCATCCAATATGGGAGCGGTTTGGTGAAGAGTGAAGCAGTAAAAAAAGGATGGCATGAATTATTTCTTCGTGTTGGAGTTCATTTAATTGACCCCGGATGCGGAGCATGTATTGGTGCCGGGCCAGGCGTTTCTACCTCACCAGATCAAGTTTCAGTATCGGCAATCAATCGGAATTTTCAAGGTCGTTCCGGCCCGGGAAAATTATATCTTGCAAGCCCCCTAACTGTTGCGGCTTCGGCGTTCACGGGGTACATTTCTGCCTGGTCTGAAAACAAATTTTCTAATAATTAATTCTAAAATTAATATATTCTCACTTGTCTTGTTAGGAAATATTTTTCTAATTATTTGATTGAAAAGTTTACGCGCAATATAGAATATTGCTCAAAATGGGTTGATTTAGCCTAAATCAAAGGGTATTGCTTTAGAACGGTCGTGACGCGGAAGGGTTTGTCGTTGCTAGCCCCGCCTCATCTGGAGGGGGGAGGACTGGGGCGGAGGAATGAATATGAGTGTTGCAAAAAAAATGGCGGGTAAAGGAAAGCAAATCGCAATTTCTGAATTTTTTGAAAAGAACAAACACTTCCTCGGTTTCGACACCCTTACTAGATCTCTCATTACTGCGGTTAAAGAGGGCGTTGACAACGCACTTGACGCTTGTGAAGAGGCAAGAATATTACCTACAATAAGGATACATACCGAAAAGAAAGATTCCGAGCGAGACATCATACGTCTTTCAATGCAGGATAATGGGCCGGGAATTCCGATGAAAGCACTTGAAAATGTGTTTGGAAAATTATTGTATGGTAGTAGGTTTCACGCAATTCGCCAAACAAGAGGACAACAAGGCATAGGTATTACTGGGGTTGTGATGTATAGCCAATTAACTACTGGCAAACCCACTACAGTAATATCAAAAATAATTGGCGAAGAGACCGCAGTTAAAGTTGATATTGGACTTGACACTAGAAAAAATAAAGCCAATAAATCAAATCAACAACGAATTACTTGGATGGAAGATGATGAATTAGTACTTCATGGAGTAAAAATCATAACTAATCTAAAAGCCAAATATCAACGTGGGCGCCAGTCAATATACCAATATTTACGAATGACATCAATTGTCAACCCTCATGCAGAAATATTCTTTACAGACCCAGATGGCGAAACGACGCATTTCCCTCGCGTAAGCAATAATTTGCCTCGGGAAGTGATAGCGATCAAACCACACCCCGCAGGAATGCACTTAGGACAACTTCAGCGAATGTTAAAAGATTCTGATGAAAGGAAAATGACTTCCTTTTTACGTCATAATTTTTGTGGAGTTAGTCAGCGTGGAGCGAAGGATTTACTTACTGCTGCAGATATTGATGAAGGTAGAAAACCAAGTGGGTTGAAAACTGAAGATGTTAGTAATCTTCTTGAAGCGATGATTGGAATCAGACCGGGTGGAAATGGAAAACCAATAAAACTACTACCCCCACCTACTAATTGTCTTTCACCTATTGAAGAATTATTAATCAAAAAAGGTCTTTCAAAGACTATTGATTCTAGATTTATTTCAACTCTTACTAGAGCGCCAAATGTAAGTCAGGGTAATCCATTCCAAGTAGAAGTTGGATTGATATTCGGGGGAGATATGCCTGCCGATAAACCCGTAGAGATTCTTCGCTTCGCCAATCGTGTTCCATTAATGTATCAACAGGGTGGCTGCCTCCTGACAAAGACAATTGAAAGTGTTGATTGGCGGCAATATGGTTTAGACCAAGCAGGAGGGCGCGGTGTTCCAAAGGGACCTGCCGCCATTCTAGTCCATCTGGCAAGTACAAATGTTCAATTTACAAGTGAGGCAAAAGAAGCACTTTCAGATAATGAAGAAGTAGCAATTGAAGTTCGAAAGGCAATTTTGGAAATGGGCCGGGGATTGCGCCGTCACCTTGAAAAGCAAAAGAAGCGGGCAAAAACGAAGGAGAAGTTTGAGTTAATCAATGATATTTTGCCTGCTATTGCAGAGAAATCTGCAAGCATTTTAAAACTGCCGATTCCAGATTTATCTGGCTCAATAACAAAAATAATGAGCGCTGTGATTTGTCAAGAAGAAACTACTTGGGATATTGAAGCAAAGATAACAAAGGTAAATACGCGCATTTTTAATTACACTGCGCGAGCACGATCTTACACAATCCTAGCAACTTGGCCTGAACGAAATGCAGAAATGACTGATAACGAAAGGGGCGGGAGAAAAGAAGCATTTGGCTTATGGGCATGGAAACTTGAAACTTTAGACCCAGGGCAATATACAGATATCGCATTTTCCTTGACTGGCTTGGAAAAAGGTGATTGGGTTGAAACTGAAATATTCTACCGCGGCGCGGGTGACATCATTGGTGCGAGTAAATTGGATGAAAAGATGTTAGAGGAAATAAGACGCCAGGAGGAAATCAATAACGATATTGAAATGAGCGAAGCCAATGTTTTGACTTTAGAAACAACTGCAATGGGAGAGGTAGAAGGTGAATCAATATCTACTCCACAGATTGAAATTGATTCAAATGATGCAAAAGATACTGATTCAATATCAAGGGAAAAGGGTGGCCAAGAAATTACGGGCCAAGAAAATACTAGCCAAGAAAAGGCTGAAAAGGACAATATTTCACTGAGTGATGAAGTAATGTCAAAAACTGCTGAGTTGTTCACTCAACAAACCCTATTTAGTGGCGGTGATGAACAATGAGTAGAAGACATTCTCCTGAAGAAACAAAAATCGCTCTACACAATGTTGTTGAAGAAATGTATGATCGGATGATGAAGGGTGAGCCACCTACAATGACTTTGCCTGTCCGCTCAAAAACTAATATTGCTTTTGACAAAAAATATGGGGTATTTAAATATGGTAAGAAAAGGACCGTCAGGGATGCAACCAGCCTTGGAAGTGCAAAGCAATTACTGCGTGCTTTGTACGTTGTTGAATTTATTGAGGAAATGATAGATGCTGGCAAATCAAGTACCCTTCGTGAGATGTATTATATTTCCGAGGCATGGGGGCTTGGCCATTTTAATAGCCAGAATGAAAGCAATAATTTAGCTGAAGATTTGGAAATTGTAACCAAATGTCTTCGTGAAGATTTTAAACTTAGACCTGAAGAAGATGGGGCGCGTATCATCGGAAATGTGACCATCAATGAATTGAATAGGCGTGGTGAATGGATGCGAATAAATGCGCGAGACGATGTTGGTGATTCAGGATATGGACTCCCATATAATGTCGAAAATGAAAAGATTCAATTCCTTGAGCATGATGTAAAATTCATCATGGCAATTGAAACAGGTGGTATGTTTGACCGGCTAGTAGAAAATGGCTTTGATGAAGAATGGGATTGTGCATTACTACACTTGAAGGGGCAACCCGCAAGGTCAACAAGACGATTCCTAAAGAGAATGAATGAAGAATGGAATTTACCCGTTGTAGTGTTCCTTGACGGTGATCCGTGGTCATTTAGAATATATGCCTCAATCGCATACGGTGCGATTAAAACTGCCCATATTTCTGAATATTTAGCAACTCCAAGTGCAGCGTACATCGGCATTACTCCCGATGATATATTGGCTTATGACTTACCATCGGATGATCTTTCAAAGAATGACATCCAAGCATTAAAGGCTGAATTGACAGATCCAAGGTTTGCTGACGGTATGTGGCAGGACAGAATTAATTTAATGCTCGATATGGGGGTTAAGTCGGAACAGCAATCATTAGCAAAATATGGCCTTGATTATGTAACTGATACTTATTTACCTGAGAAAATGGCTGAAGCCGGCCTGTGAAAATTACTACGCAATTAGACGAATGTCTGCGTCGGGTTGAAGGGGGTTGGGCCTTTCGCCGTGGTTGTGGAAGACGGAAAGGGGTCTAAACATCAGAGTCATTGGGCACGAATACTCTTGATTGGAGGGGTTGCTTCATTATTTGTTGCCGTAATTCTTGCCTATGCGGGAATGGAGGCTGTTGCTGAGGCAGGCGACCCAAGAATTGCCAATGATGCTGAATTAAATGTTGATGAAAGTCAAACTATTAATTTGAAAAAGGGATGTATTATCGCCTTTTCAACCAGTGATGAACTACAGTTAGAAGTGCATGATTCAAGTGACCAAGTCATTGAAGAATCACGTTGCGGTGAAGATTTTGAAGGTATTGCAGAAGATGGAACTAGTTTTTCTAGAGTTGGAAGTTGGAGGTTGAATTCCGAGGAGTATTCAATGCGGGCAACTTGCACCGAGGGGGCTGCTGCCGATTGTAGTGAAGAAAAAGTATGGGTGGTGAACTATGAAGAGGCGATTCTAGGGATGTGGTCTTCAATCCCATTACTTGCTGCCTTAGGTCTATGTTTTTTTGGAATAGTACTTATCCCGCTCGGTGCAACTCTCGCCTATACAGTTCCAAAAAATCAACAAAATACCGTATTAATTCTTGACCAAAATGGCCAGCCAGTTCAAGTAAATGGAGAAATTGTTAATGCAACGATTACTAATCAAGCAACAGACAACCCTAATCATCAATCGATTAACAATGGGCCTACAGTCAGTAATGATAATCTTCATTCCCTTGCGCAACAAGAAGGAACATTACAGGAAACACCTGCAAGTGGACATTTGTTAACAACTGACCAAGTCTATGTTTTAATGCATGGAAGTCAAAAAGATAAGGTTCAGGTGTTGGAAACTGCTGCTGAAAAGCAGTTGGATGATGCCATTAACAAGGTAGACGTTGAAGCGCCTTTTAGTGAGTCATTTTACGCAGACCAACAAGATGATGAAGGTGCTCGCACTATGGAGAATAAAGTTGCTACAATTATTGCTTCTAATAATCTCAACCTAGATGACGCTGCAAATAAAAACCAGAAGCAAGCACGAAATAATGGCTCGAGGCAAACAACTGATGATGAAAAAAGTAATGCTTGGAAGTCTTGGGACGAGGCATGAAAGGTAGATGGGTTTTTGAACTACCCCCTGCTAGGTAACCATGAGTTGAGTACATGGTTGACTTAGACCGGGCCTTGCATATACTAGAAAATAAAGTTCGTAGAGATATTCTAGAACGCTTGGTTAGAGAGCCGCATTATCCGTTACAATTGGCTGAGCAAATAGGTGTAAGCCAGCAAGCGATAATGAAGCATTTGAAATTATTGAAGGATGATGGATTTGTTGATTGTGAAAAAGTTCCTTCCAATAAAGGTGGGCCTCCTAAGCAAATATATATGGTAAAAAGAGCATTTTCAATGCGCATTGACCTTGGTCCCGATCTCTTTTATGTTGAAAAACGGCAATTACCGAAAGGAGGGCCAATGCGCCTTTCAAATAGTTTGCCAAAGGAGATTATTCCATATGCAGAACACGTCTCTGGAAGGCGAAAGATTCCTTTTGGAGAGGCGATTGGTTTACTCGGAGAATTACATCTTGCATTAGACAAATTAGATACTCAGCGCGATGCGATTATTTCCCTCCACCAACATGTGAAACATTGCGCCTCAAAAGTTGTTGATGAAGAATTTGAAACCTATGAAAAACGCCATATCATCCACAATATGTTAGAGAATCCTCGTACTGAAATTGACATGGGGGTTATTTCGCAACAGTTGAATTTAGGTGCCACACAAGCAGAGGCAATAATGGATGAAGTGAGAACTCGAATATTGCGAACTGTTGCTGAGAGAAAAGGCACTATCGTAGCTGCACCACAAGATACTAAGTTGCCCTGGTATGCTATCCTCGGCAAAAGCTCTTGAATGTTAATTCAAACACCAAACTCTTCGATCAAATCGATTGAAATTATTGAAAGAGCCTCTTCATGAGTTGCCTCTAGGTCTATCTGGCATGCAACACCGTTTTCGGTCGCTCTCCGGGTTTTAATCCGGGAAAATCATGTTCTGGAACCGCGGTAATCAAATCATTCCCTTGAGAGCGAGCAAATTCCAAGAATTCGCTGGTCAAAATACAGCAAACAACGTGTAAACCGCGATCATTAACATCGGTATTGCAACAACCATCACGGAACCAGCCGGTCATTGGATTGGTCGAGCATGGTTTTAGTTCAGTTCCAGCGACATTTATCTTCGGGTGCATATATGCTCCTAAGTGGCTTTTGGCTATCAATAATGTGCAAAATAGTGTGCTCGTGCCAGAAGGTGAGTGAATTGCTCGCATTTCACGAAGTACAGTATTCAATATTATTCCTAAGGCGCGAGCGCCGATGGCATAGAGATATTTGAATGGGGTCCCCTTGCGAATGCCCCCGTTTGCATGGGTAGCGAACAAACAGACCCATTGAATGCCCATCAAACTACCATATTCAATTGGAAGGGGTTTAGGATGACCCCTTGCGACTTATCCGAATCAATTAGTTGATACTATTGACTTGTTTCCTTCAATTTATATTTTGCTAATTTCGTTTCAAATTCTTCTTTGGATAGATCATGCCATCCTTTGCACAGTCCTGTTGGTGATCTACCGCATCCACATTTACTCATAAGATTCATTCCTCCTAAGTCACCACAC
>LWDU01032404.1_pt1 | contig 20998 bp, 19 predicted proteins | sample 727161 | NCBI WGS metagenome assembly LWDU01 (sample SAMN04566230, study PRJNA314399) | hydrothermal vent metagenome | isolation source: deep sea hydrothermal plume seawater | place: Mexico: Gulf of California, Guaymas Basin | collected 2004-07-11
ATATGAACTATTACCATCGGGCACCAAAAACCCTTCTGTAGTTAAATCTGTAAATACTTGTTTCATTCTTGGTTTACAATATACATGTTCAAACGATACTTTTTTTCCATCAGTATCAAATGTTTCATGGCAAGGCCAGAAAGGATATTCGTCGCCCTCTTTATACCATGTTCCAGATACCTTTTTACCGTTTTCCCATACGCCTATAAATTTAATTCCGTTTTCTTTCAGTTCTGTTCCGGTTCCATGAGCAACACCATCGTTATAATTAACTTCTGTCCATTTGCCAGAGATTGAAGTAGTTTTTCCTACCCCATGTTTTGCGCCATTTTTTACTGGTCCTTCATAAATACTTCCATCATTAAATGTTATTTTAGCATCTGCTATTTCCCATATTTCGTCTTCCCCTACATCATGCGAAAGTAATTCTGCTTCTGTATATTCATTTGACATATGTTTTATCTCCTGGCCATAATGGCATTTTGGTTCCGGATTTGCGTTTCGGAATTTTACTATCTGCAGAACTTACACAACTATTACTGATACAAACTTTTGGTTTTTCAAATAATTTAAAATTATCGTATATATAACCCAATGGTTCATCGTCGCAACTATAACTTCGTTTAATGCTACCATCTGGTTCACGTATGATAATACTACGAAACCCCGATGAACACTCCCATCCTTTAAAATTATTAAATTCAAACGCATTAAATCGTTCTGCTTGATCCATGTACCAGGGGTCTCCGTCTCTATCTTTAAATTCTACTTGGAAATGTTGGGGTACATTCTTATTTATTTCGTTATATATAGGATCAGGGCTCTCAACAAATGTAGGTATTGGACGTTCTACATATTTATTTTTTGCTTCGGTATATGCTCGTTGTGGCATACCATTGTGTAATTGCTCAAGCATCTTATCATCATATCCTTCTACTACAAAATTAGCATGGGGGTCACTTTGTGGTTTAAGTGTTACATTAATACCACGTTCATGAAAATACATTACCTCATCCATTATTTTCCAAAACCATTCCGGTACCATAACACAATTGATTGTAATTTGTACATCATGTTCTTGACACAATTCTAATTTATCTGCTAATATTTTACGCCGTTTTATTTCACTATTATACTCACGATGATAACTACATGTAATACTTGCTCTGTGGAATGGTGTTACGGTCTTTACATATTTTTCAAACCAGCGTATGCCAGGTGAACAGTTGCTTGTCATATGTACAGATGTATAATTTGTATTTTCTATATCGTTCCCAAGATACTTGAGTATTTCAAGATAACCAGGATGCAAAGTAGGCTCACCACCAGAAAGACTAAAATGAAAACTATTAAATCCTCGCCCTCTGGCTTGTTCTTTAATCTTGTCAATAGTTTTAAGGCATAATTCTGTAGGTCTATGGTCTTTATCATCGCTTCTTCCATGTTCCCAACAATAACTGCAATGGTAATTGCAAAAGCGGCCTAGCAACCAAGATACTGTGAATAAGTCTCTGTAGAGCATATTACGTTGGCCTACTCGTACTATTTGTTTAAATGGTATTTTTGTAAAATCGTATGAACTTTTATCCATATACTGGTTCTACTGATGGTAATATTTCTTTTAAAAATTTTGTTGCATCGTCTCTGTTTTTGGCTTTAGTAATACATAATCCACAATTACATATACTATTAGGACAAGTAATTACAGGCATCTTACCACTTTTTAACCAACCTTCTACTCTTTTTAAAATTCTATCTGTATTGTCTGTTGTACCAATAGAACTTAATGTTTTATTAAAATTGGCCCTACATGTTTGATGATGGTATATAAGTTTTTCTTGTTGTTCTATATGTAACCAAAATAAATTAATAAAACAATACCAATTTTGAAATCCAGTAAATGAAGCATAATTTGTTTCTTCTATTGTTCCATCATTATGTCCTATTGTAAACGATCTACCCCCGCAACAAGGTCGGCCCTGGTCTCTTATATTATGTCCTACGTCAGGTTCCCCAACTTCTGCTTTATCTCCTCTTGCTAAATCCCAATAATTTTTAAACCATTTATTTTGTTCGGCAGTATATAAATGAGCATCATAGGCATAAAGTTTATTTTTTGTTTTACTTTTTACACCCTCACCTATCGATCTAGGTATATATTTTATACCTTTATCGGATAAAAATTCACATATCTTTTTACATTCTTCAAAATAATCATGCCTAGCATGAAACATAACATTTATTTTTAACGCCCAATCTGGCATTAATTTTGACAAGTATACTATATTATCTAATATCCTCTTTTTTGTACTATCAGTATTTTCACAATGATAACTTACAGTACATGAATGCATATGTTCACCTATTAATTCTAAGGTGTTTTTATTGGTATGCCCATTTGTTGTTACCCCTACTTTAAACGTTTCACTTTTTTTTGTAGATAAAAATTCTACAAACTGTGCAAAATGAGGATTAATAGTGGGTTCACCTCCGGTTAAACTTACTTTCCAAACTAATTTATCTGTCATGTAACTATCAAGTAATTCTTTATAATCAAAAATAAATTGACTAGTTTCTTTAAGTTCGTCTAACGACGGATGAATGCTAATTTTATCGTGTCTACTAGGCGGACAATACGAGCAATCATAATTGCATCGTCGTCCTGTGTCCCAGGTTACAGTAAATTCTGTTTTGAGACTTTTATTACCACCTTTGTGCCAACAACTAGACATACCGATTGAACCCCCAATATCTTTCTTTACAAAACCAACATTCCTTGCAGTGAATATTTAATGCATGATACTTTTCGGTATCTAAGGTTTCACAACTAAATGTTTCCGGAAATAAATCATTTAAAACTCCCATTGTATTATACAATTCACAAACACCCTTCTTATCGATGTTTATTAACGGTCTATAAGATTTTTTGTTAAAAATTGTGGGATTAGTTGTTTTTGAACGCTCGATAGGTCCTTTTGGACCTAAATATACAGGAGGATTTGTAGTGACACCAATAAAATGTATTTGAATTGCTTTTATTTTATATAATAATTGAACAAACATTTCTTGATCTTCTATATAATGCGACCCTCGAATTTTAGTAAACTTATGTTCTGTTTTGGGGAAATTAATACCTGTTAATTCTGTTATTTTATTTAAACTTTTTCGAGCATACTTTAAATTAAAAGGTTTAACATCACTATTACAGGTTATCGGCAGAATGTTTATATCTGGTCTATATTCTTGTTTATATTTTGCAAGTATATAACATAATATAGCACTATCTGCGCCTCCGCTTAATTTTATACCTACATTAGAAACATCTGCAGGTATATCAATTTTTATATCTTGTTGACTATTTTTTATAATCATATAATTCAGCCATTTCCGGAAATGTTTCTTTAAAATTGGTTCTCCGTATTTTATCATTGAGTGTGAGGTATTCTTGGAATCCTGCAATCGTTTTATCCCATAATCTGCTTCACGCCATTTTTCATAATCAACTTTATCTTTGTGCCAAGACGGAATACTTTTCTCCCAATTTTTCTCCCACCACGGATAAAAGTCTTCATATTTTTGTTTAGTTTTTTCTTTAAACCAGAGAGGAAATATCTTAACATTAAGATGAGGAGGCCAATATACAAAATGGTAGTTAACGCCGCCTGCTCCAAACGGCCACATATTGATTTTTTTAAACCCTTGTTCAAGTTTCCATCCTATTAAATCTGGTATATAATATATATTTAATGCTTGCACCGCACAAGCAACTGTCACTTCTACGTTATCGTTTGTGTTATCTAATAATTTAAATTGGTTAACTTGGTGTTTCCACCTACTAGGATAACGAATATAATCATTCATTTTTCCAATAGAGTCAATACTATAATGAAATCGTACACGTTTAAACTTGTCCCAAAGTTCGAACAACCTATCTGGCATTTCAACACCATTACTGTTATATCTTAATTCAATTTTAGGAGCATAGCCCATTTCAATTACTTTTTCAAGTAAAGTATAATGCTCTTCTATTATTGTGCTTTCGCCGCCAGCAAAATATAATTGATAAATGTTGGGTATTTGGTTATATAAGTCTTCCCAAAATTTAGGATTATTTTTATACCAATTATATGTTGCCCCCCATTCATCTGCTCCGCCTCCGTGCCATTGACAACTATCTTTTAATGTTTTATTTTTAACTTGTGGGTAAAATGCTTTCCAATCTGATACCCATGCAGAAGAATCATGCGGACTACACATAATGCATTTAAGTTGACATTTAGATCCTAATCGTAAATCTATGTATCTTATTTTAGGAGGTATTTCTCCATCATCTTTTGTTTCGCCTATTATTTCATCTAAACTAAATCGTTCTAACCAATATCGTGTTTCCCATTGTCGCTTTGATAAATGCCCGGCATCTTCTTCTTTAAAACACTTCATGCAACTAGGGGGTTTTTCCCCTGCAAGCATTTGTGTTCTTACATTTTTCATATAAGAATTATTCCAAGATTCAGTTAACCCTGCTACATTTAAATTGGCAGGCTTTCCATCTTCTGTACGTAGCTCACCAACTTTCCCTCCGTATTCTTTGTCATTAGTAGCACCTACATTAGATGCATTTGCAGTACAACATACTCGCATTGCCCCATCTGGTCTTGTACTAAGATGCATCCACGGTAATGCACAAAATGTTTTAGAAGGTAAGTTTAATTCATCAAATTCCACTATAATAATCCTTTTTCTTTTAATTGTGTTTTTAAATTTCCTTTATGAGCATTTACTTGTTCTGCCAATTCTTGCCAATCATATTTGTATAGTAAATATTTGTTAAAATCATTTGTAAATATTTTTGCTTTTAAAAAATGAATGTAACCTTCTTCGTCTGTTCGTTTTCTATGATCTTTCCAATAGGGATAATTACAATGATTAAACAAATGGGCGCAATCTATATATTTGATTAATTCGGTAGCAACTGATGTATTTCTTTTATTAAAATTAGACGATTGTAAGTGATTAATTTGATCAATAACTAATAACATATCAAACCCTAAAAATGGTTCAATACAATTATTATTGGGACCTATAACTATTTCGTTATCCTCGTAACTATTTATTGTGATATAATTTGTAAATTCTCTATAATTAAAATTAACAGTATTATATGTATCTTTTAAATATGTTTCTGCTCTTTTTCTTGATGTATAATCTAAACTAAAAACTAATCCTATATTATCTCCATATTCATAAACATAACCACTATGCCATAATTTAATTTGAGGAACCGTAACATGAAATGAATTAAAAGTTAATATTGCATTGTTTCGTAATAAAGGAAAAAATTTATGTTTACGATTTTTTGCTTCAGTTGTTATCGTTAGGTCAGGATTATCTGTGTCAAATGTATTAACATTTTTATTATTATAACATAAACTTCGTAAATAATCAAGTAAATCTTCTTCATCAAAAATTATTCCTTGTAAAAATTTATTATTTTTTGCATAATAATTGCAATCAATATCAGTATATTTTTTTATTAAATCTTGATTTTTTAAATGTTCCCATTTGGTTAATGTTATCGATTCAACATATCTGTATTGTACATTATCTTTCCAATTGGGGGCAATTTCATCAAGAAGTGTAATTAATCTATGGTCACAATAATTACTTAAATATATAGGAATATTTTGTTCATCTAAATATATCGAATTAGATGTTGCTAACTTTAAACTTGCAAGATATGCAGGAATATTATTACCAACAATTTGAATTTTGGGTAACATAAATAATAGCAGTATTTAATTATATTTATAATATGCCTACACAAGAAGAATTAACTTTTCTCTCCGAACAAACAGACAAACATATCAATTATCAAGAGGAGTGGTCGAGTAGAAAAGCATTAGACCCCTACGCCAAATCATTACCAGGAAAATTTTGTCCTGCCCCATTTTCTAGCCTTTATATTCAAACAAATGGTAATTATAGAGTTTGTTGTGTTTATCAAGGCATAACCGAAGGCACAATGGAAGTAGGTAATATTAAAAATAACTCATTAAAAGAAATGTGGAATTTTGATAGTATTTGTAAATTACGACAAGAATTAATTAATGGAAAAAATTCTAGAGGATGTATTAAATGTTGGAAAACAGAGGATGCCGGAGGATTTTCGCATAGAAAACATTTAATTGGCAAATTAGGACCATTTATACCTAAAATGTTAGAAGAATATGATCATACTACAGGTAAAATGAAAACATTTAGAATTAGATGGTTAGATATATTATGGAGTAATATTTGTAACTTTGCTTGTTCTACTTGTGGTCCAAGATTTAGTAATACATGGGGAAAATTTGCTAAAAAATTTTTAACAGAACCTGTCCTAGATTATGATGTAGGATCAGGCATGGGTATGCATTTGGAAAAAACGCAAACGATTGAAAATGATTATGTTATTTCAAGTATGCACCAAGATTCAAATATAATAAATGAAGTATTAAATGTAATGCCTGACTTGCATGAAATACACTTTAATGGAGGTGAACCGTTAATGCAATCAGAAAATTATCGTATAATGCAAGAATTAATTGATAAAAAATATCATAAATTAAGATTATGGTTCCATACTAACGGAACCATATTAAATTATCAAGGACAAAAGGTTCTAGATATATGGGCCAAAATGCCACCTGAATGTATTAAGATAACCAATTCATGTGATGGAATGGGAGCCAAAGGAGAATATATACGATATGGATGGAAAGAATCAAAGTGGTTGCGTTTTGCCACTGAAGTAAATAAAAGAGGATATGGATATAGTATTTGTTATACTGTAAGTTTATTTAATGCAGATCATTGGCCTGATTTTATAAATTGGGTGTATAATAAAGAAATTTTAAAACATCAAGATGCGTTCAGTACTAATTTTGTTCTTAATAACCAAATTAATGGACAAATATTAGATACAGAAACAAAAAAAGAAATATCAGATAAATTAGAAACATTTAAAAATTCATTATTAGAAAAAGAACTATCAAATAAAGAAAAGTTTGCTCTTGTTAGTACAACATCATCTATTCAAAAATTTGTTAATACCGATTATAACTATCCAGCAATATCTTTACATACAGCAAGGATTTATTTTTATGATTATATAACTAGATTAGATGAAATGCGAGGTACTAATTTTTTAGAAACATTCCCCAATTTACATAGATTTTATTATATTTGTAAGGAAATACATGACACCGAAATGGGATCACATTAAAGAAATTGAAATAGAACTTTCAAGCAGATGTAATGCGGCTTGTCCGGGTTGCAAGCGAACTGCAATGCTTAATCGTGATGAGTATTTTAGCCAAGAAGATATAACATTAGAACAATTTAAACATATGTTTGATGATTATGATTTTCACGGCATGCAATTAAAATTCTGTGGTGTTTTGGGTGATCCTGTAGTTAATCCTGATCTTATGGAAATAAGCCGATATGCTATGAGTAAAAATGCTACATTGCAGGTTAGTACTAATACTGGATTGCGGTCTACTAAATGGTGGAAGGATTATGCCGAACTTAGTAAAGAATTTGACAACAAATTAGAAGTTGCATTTGCTATAGATGGATTAGAAGGAACAAATCATTTATATAGAGTCGGTGTAGTTTGGGATAAAGTATGGAAAAATTTTACAACATATGTAAAAGCAGGAGGCAGAGCTCGTTGGAATTGGATAGCATTTGATCATAATGCACATGACTTAGAACAAGCCAAACAAATATCTAATGATTTGGGTGTACCATTTTTTATACGTAAATCATGGAAAAATTTTAATCCTTGGATAGTACCGAAAAAAAATGCAAAAAAGAATAAGATAACAAAAGAATATTCAGTAGTAACGTCTACAACAAATCCTTTGTCACACCCTGAGGCAAAAAAAAATTTAACTTTTAAAAAAAAATTAAAAGAACAACTTTATAATGATATGGATATGTCAAACATAGATTGTAAATACACCCATTGGAAACAATTGTTTATTAGCAGTATGAAACAACTTTGGCCTTGTTGTTTTTTGCACGACGAATTATTCAACGGAACAAAAGGATCTCCCCTTGAATCTATCTTTAAAAAATACGGCAACGACTGGAACGATTTAACAAAACATTCAATTAACGATATTTTAGAACATATATGGTATAGAGAAACATTAGTTGATAGTTGGAAAAAATCTCATAATATGCATCAACCTAGATGTTATAAATCCTGTGGCGATAACGGAGCTCGACATGTTATAATTACACACGAAAATAAACAAGAAGTTAAACATGAAAAATAAAATATCTGTCGCAATTATAGATAAACAAGAACGAGAATTTGATCCTAACCATAAATTTAACCATTGGTTAAAAGGACTTACAATAGGAAATTGGGCTCATACGGTAGGTATATATAGTCCAAGACAATATGAGCCCAATTCGTGGATTAATGAAAAACAACTAGAAGGTAATCCTTTTAGACAAAATTTTAAATACGGTGAACCCAATAAGTTATCATTTTTAGAATCAAGTACATTTAATAATGTTATTCAACATGAATTATATACCAACAATGATTGGTTAATACTAATGACTGCTGGTAATATTATAATAAATTTAGTTAAATTTCAAATTTGGATGGAGCAATTACCGCCAGCCGAACACACAAAGATAGCCGCATACTGTCATATATTACATAAAATAGAAGATCAAATTTATTTAGATTGGCACCCACAATTTGCTGTTTTTAATTTAACTGCTATGCGTAGATATAGAAAAAAAATATTAGAAACATTAAAGAAAAATGGTAAAGAAATAATATATTATGAAAAATCTCATAAAGATTTTCATGATGGTTATACACCGTACTATTTGGTACCTGATGATAATAAAAGACAAGAAGTGAATGTTATATCAGGTAGCATGTGGATGGCAATTATGTTACAAGAAAATTATGTTATACATAATTTTGACGAAACAATGCGATCAGCTAAAAAATATTTTTATTTAGATAAAGAAAAAAATAAAGAAACAGCAAATTTATTCTACAAAAAATGGATATATGACGAAGAACTTACCAAAGAAAAATACGAGCAACAAAAAAAAATATTTCATGATTTTTATAATTGTAGTTTTATGTTTCATGATTATGGATTAATTACTGTAAACAATAATCATGAATTTACAGAATTCGAAAGAATTCCTCATCCTCGTATAGATGCTATTGCATTGCCTTGTAGTGGTTTAAATTTTATAGAAATATCAAGACTATTAAAATTTAACAATACTTGTACAATAATTCATTATGACATTAGTTGGCTATGTGTTGAATATAGAAAAAAATTACTATTAGAATGGGATGGTAAAGATTACGCTACTTGGGCTAAAAAAACAAGTAATATGTTAAAAGATAAATGGAATTCAGAATTTAAAAATAGATATCCTCATCAACCAAATTATATTGAAATGAATGTTGTTGAAAATTGGAAACATAAATTAAATGATATAGATATAACCGAATGGAATAAAATTAAAAATTATAATCATATATTTTTAAATATAGATGTATTAATGGAACCAATGCAATTAATAAATGCCCTTAAAGGTTCAACTAAAGGAAACGTATTCATATATTATGATAATATTCTTGATTATGCAAGCACAATAATGAGGCATGGTTCGGGTTGGTCGATTAGTGTATTAAAAAAGATGATTCCATTACTTAGTAAATTTAATTGGTGGCGTATTGAAAGTAATTTAATTTCTTTTAGTTCAAATCATGCAAAGGGTATATCAGATGCAAATTTAAAAATAGTTCCTAATGATATTGTAAGAGAAATTTTTCAATATAATTTGTTTATTAAAACAAAAAGAAATTTATCACCAACTAGTATTCTTAGTGGCACCGATAGATCAAGTGTTATTTGGCCCCAATTAATAGATACCGTAGATTGGCAAAACAATAGAATACGAGCTGTATTAAAACCCGATGAAATAAAAAATAACCCTAACATTGAATATAACGAATTTTTTAAAAACAAATATATACCTTGGGTATATTCACATATAAATATTGATTTAAAAAAAGCAAAAAAAGAATGTGATGATATTTATAGTCGAAACTTATTCACTAATCATAGACCTGATGCAGGAGATGGTTGGTTGGCATTTACAATGCACGGAAATTCATATAATAACACCAAAGCATCAAGCGATGAAAGTCAATATACATGGACAAACGAAGCATTAGAATTTACTCCTTACTTGGTAGATTTAATTAAAAATACATTTTCAAAATTATCTAGTTATACTAGCTTTGGCAGAGTTAGAATTACTGCTATAGAACCTGGAGGAATGATATATCCTCATCGTGATGGTGTAGGTGATACTTGGAGTTTATACGAAACAAATTCTAGTCCAGGTCCGACAAATATTGCAATAACTCATCCTAAAGAATGTTATTTTTTAATGTGGGATAAAAGTAATTTAACACGAGAAAGTTCTTGGGGTATATTACCGTTTGAACCCGGAATGGCAATAAAAATAGATATAAACAATTGTCATACTGTTATAAATTGTAGTGATGAAATACGATATCATATAATTGTAAATCATAATCATCCATTGCCTGAGTACAGATATCAAAACGAATTATATTTAAATCAATGTTTAAAAAATACTATAGAATGGTGTAAAAAGGGAGGTAACAGATTAACCAAATATTATGATGAAGAATCTGCAAATAGACTTAAACTTAATTAAATTTGTCATCAAATATATCTCGTTCCATTTTTTCACATGTTTTTTTACATTTTTCTACAGGAGCATCGGTATTCCAAGAATCAATAATACCATTAAATAACGGACCATCTAATATTTCTTGTATTGTTTGAGCATGTAAACTATTATTATATTTTGCATTAAGTTTACCAAATAATGTTTTGGGTGGTTGTCCTGCTCCCATATTTAATGATTCGGCATTTACATAACAACATGGTATAAGCTCACCCAAGTGATTTATAAACAACCGGTTTTGGTTACCGTATTTACATTCTATCATTTTTTAATTTCCTTACTATTTTTTCTATGTGACCAAATAGTTCTAAAACGGTTAAATCCCTCATCTTTAGACATTTGTTCTGCTTGTTTTAATAAATGTTTGTTATGTTCGAATATTATAAATTGCCAAGTTGCATTGCCACCTGCTTTTATAAATGCCCGCCAATTTCGCTGTACTTTTTTAAAATTGGAACCAATTCTATATTTTTCTAATGATTTTTGATCTATACCATCTACTCCAAAAAATGTTGATATTCGTTTATTGCCTAGTTCTTTCCAAAATTTTATCGTTCTAGTTGAACCATTTGTAGCAACATTAATATCAGTAAAATCTAAAAAATAATCTACTATATCTATAAATTCAGGATGTGTAGTAGGTTCATCGACAGATCCGCAAAAATTAATATTTTTTAAATTAGGTAAGTATCCTGCCGGTATCCATTTTTTTAAATCTTCTAATGTTATATAAGATTTATTAAGTAGCGGGCCTACTTCATTACTCATTTCTTGACGCAAGCAACCCGGGCATTCTATATTACAATAACTAGTAAGTTCTATATCAATCCATTCTACTGTATTAATCGACCACATAATTTTCTTTTTGTAATTTTACTTTTTTAATTGCAACTATTTTATTAATATTTGTAATCATATCGTCATTAATGCTATCAATATAATTTGCAATACGAATATCTAAAAATTTTCTGTAATTTTGTTTTCGTAAATTATCTAATGTTATAACAGATTCTTTAAAACAATTAATATCTTCATATTGTCTAATAGTTCCTATTGTTTTATCTATAATTGTAATAACATCATTTGCTTTAGATTTAGACCACCCCACTTCTTCCATTTCAAATTCTCGAATTTTAACATATTCTTCTCGAGCTTCTAATAATAATTCATCCGATAATACTTTTATATTATATTCACTATTTTCGGGACGTAATTTAATTTGAAACGATGTACTCATTAATAAAAATATAATTTCAAACATTTTTTGTTCATTAAATGGAGAATCGCCTAGTTTAGTTTTAAAAATTTTTCTTGCTAAATTTAAATTATGCCACCATAATTTTGGTAAACAAAAAATATTTAATGCATTTACAACCGTATTAATATTTGCATTGAATCTTATTTTAGATAAATGAGGATTAAGAATTCCGTTTTTATTTTTAAATTTTATTACATTATCTTTATGTGTTAAAACCGATTCCATTAAGTAATTTAATCGTTTTACTATACTTTCCCATTTATATGGCCACCGCATATAAGAGTAACTATCATTAAATCCATCCATACTCATTGTAATATCTAACCATGTAAATTTCATTAATTTTTCTAATATTCCATCATTAAATGTTGATCCATTGGTTGTTATAAACAATCGTTTATTAGTATAATTATTTTCAATACAGAAATCTATAAACATTTTAAAATCTTCATTTATAGTTGGTTCACCTCCTGTAAATTTCATAATTACTAATGTAGAAGCTATCTTTTTTAATTCGGGAAGCAAAGATTTTTTATTAGCAATAACACCAGATACCTTATCTACAAATAATTCATGGTTATCTGAGAGCATTGTGGGATCTTCTTTAAGTTTATAATTTCGAGGAATATGTTTATTATTACGTAACTCATATGCACTTTGCCATACTAAACTACTATCAGAAGGATGACAAATTCTACATCCAAAATTACATTTATTATCAAATTTAATATCTATCCATTTTAAAACTTGGGTATGTATTAATTCTGTTGAAATGAGATCTTTATATTTGTCGTTATATCGTTGTCTTGAACTTTCTAATCCAAGTTCTTCTTTTTCCCAACATACATTACATATTACTGGTTTTGCACCATTTATCATTTGATTTCGTATTTTACTATATTCCGGAGAATAAAAAACATCAGACATCGAATGTGTTCTATGATTATATTCTGGAAAAACAGAATTACTATTACAACAAACAGAATATTTTCCTTCAGTATCAATAACTGTATGTGTAAACGGTGCAATACAAAATGTTTTGCCCATTATATTGGGATCAAATTTAAATTTATCTTTTTTATTCTGTTTAATAACTTTTCTATAATCAGACGAAAACAACAATGGTTCTATAGTATCGGCAATTAATTGTTGGGCTTCAGGTTCAAAATGTCCATGATGACCGTGCCAAGGAAAAAGAGAAACACCTAATTTTGATTTAAATGTATCTAAACTTTTACCTTCTTTATGATATCTATGTAATAATGTTTTGTTTATTTTATCTAATAACCCTCCTATCATAAATTTTTCTATATTTACTCCATATAACCATTCTGGTTCTGGTGGCCAACTTATAACTCTAAAATGGCTAAAATGTTTATACCAATTTTTTAATTGTACCCAAAAAGTCATTTCATCTAAATGATTTGTTTTATTAGATTTAGTTAACTGTATTGCTTTTGCTAAATTATCAGTATCTATTCCTTTAATTTTCTTATCAATCCATATATGTCCATCTAGCTTACTACTTCTTCCGGTGGTGTCACCACTTCCATCATTAACTGTTTTTAATATTAAAACCGGAGGACCACATTCAAATTCTCTATGATTTCTTGAATCAAAAAATGTTATATTATCATATTCATGACATATATTACCAAAAAATCTTTGCAATATAACATCAATAGGAAATTTTATTGATCCTTCGATAGGACGTATTTTATCTGTCAATTCTGCAGATATAAGATCTATATTTGTTCTAAAAAGATTAGTAGGAAAAAGAAAAATATTTCCAACTACATTCATATATGATAATATATTTACAAAATTACCTAATGTACTATTACCATATCCGTTAAATGCATATACAATAAAATTATAATCTGGAAATTTTTGTGCCAAATAATAAGGAAAACTTTTTTTATAAGCAGTTTCATCTATTCCTATTTTTTTATTTGTATCCGGTCCCCGCAGGTGACTACATCCGACAAAAATAAGTAAAGGTTTTTTTGAGGTTTTAAAAAAATCTAAAAATTGTTTATTAATTATTTTCATTTAAATATTTTTTTGCTATTTGAGTTGCTTCTGCTACCGCTTTGCATGAACCTATAATATTATTTTCTATTAAATTAATATTTTCTGTAGTATACTTTATAATTTGTTCATGCCAATTTTCTATAATATTCATATTAACATAATTTGATAATTTTATTAGGTTGTCTTGTTGTAATTTCAAAAATAAAGAAATATAATCTATAGAAATATAATCTATTTGTAAATTATCTTTTTCAGGATAACTAGTTGGTACATTAATGGCTTCTTGCCAATCACACACAGCATCAAATCTTACATTTAATGGTTCGATATCCCATTTATTTTTCTTAACTGCTCTATGTAAATGAGATTCAATGTATTCTTTAATATGTGATATTGCATAAAGATCTTCTAAAAAGTTTAAATATTTTTCTACATTTACACCATTTTTTTCTGGTTCCATGTTAGTTATATAATATTCTTTTATATCATCTATTGTTATTTTTGCTTTGTTTGATTTTCGTGTCTTAGTAGAGCTATTAAGCCAAGTTTCTATTGCTATACCATCTTTTTTTGCTATACCTAAAGCTCTTACATAAGGATGAATATTATAAGATTCAATTAGTATAGATTTAACATAATTTTGCGAAGTATAAAATATTTTGGGTATATCTCCTCCTTGAGATACCATAACATCTTTTTCTTTTGCATCAAAAAGTTCTATTATCTCATCTAATAATTCCTGTGTTTGATTATCTTGTAGACCATATTTTATTTTATTTAATAATATATTAACATTAACACATTCTTCAGGGGTATGTATCCATTCTGGTGGTCCTAACACCCAATGTTTTGCTAAATCAATTCTTTCAATAACGAGTTGATGCGGTAGGTTTAATAATGTAAATAAAAAATTTCCTGCAGATCCTGCTCTATAACTTGTCCAGTATAGCATTATTTTTTTTTAGTCTTTCGGTAATAATAGCATTACTTCGACGTCCATTATCGCCACAATATTTATAGCATGTCGGAATGTGTAATGGATGATCTATCTGCCAACTTTCTTCTAATATTATATTAAAATATTCATGTGATAATATTTCTTCTATTGATTTTTGTTTTATATCATTCCATTTATTTCCAAATGCATTTCCTATTTTATTTTTTATAACAGATTTTTCATTGGCTGTTTCATTTCCAAAGTAACAACAAGGCCATACTTTATTATCACTTCCTAGATAAATTGCTGTTTTTGCTGTCCACTTACATACATTTTTGAGATCATTTCGAACCATTTTATAATTTTTCTTTGTTATTTTTTGTTCTATATCTTTTGCGGATTCTTTTTGTGTGTATAATGTTGGACCTTCTATCACTGGTAAAATATTAATTTTTTCTACTGGCTTAGAGCGACCTTTGTGTTCTTGTGTTTTGGGTTTTGTTGGAACTATTAATGGATCGCTATTTCGCCATGCTGATTTTGTGAAAAAATTAAAATTTAATTCTTTTGCTTTTTTTAATGCTTGGTCTATTTGATGTTCGTTATGTTTAAATATAATAAAATTCCATATACCAAATCCGCCTGCTTGACTATAAGCAGTCATGTTGGCCCATACTTTTTGCCAATTAACGTTTCGCCTATATAAATGATTGGTATCTTCTAATCCATCAACTGCAAATTTTACAGTTAGCCCTTGTCGATATTTGGAAGAATTGATTTTACTAATATATCCTAAATTTGCCCAAAATTTAGGTGTTTGCATACCTCCATTAGTATAAATGTTTACCCTTGCTTTTTTATTATCTATAAAATATTTACTAATACTTTCTATATCATTATGAACACAAGGATCACCAAGTATCCCACAAAATCGAATATCTGCATCTTCTAAATCAATTGCTTCAAATGCTTTTTGTAAATCTGTTAATACTATATCATTTATTTCTAACCTACCTTTTATATTAAGTTGTGTCCGTTTACAAGCTGGGCAAGCCGCATTACATTTGCTTGTAAGTTCTAATTCAACTTCATTTAATTTACGCATATCCTATTATCATATATCTTGTATATTTTTCTAATTTTAATTCACCTTCATATATAATATTACTTAACGGTGCTTGCTGTTTAAACTCATCTAAACTGTTAACACAATTAACATGATCTTCTATTTCAAAATAATTATTAGATTGAAGTGCCACTAACTTACCCGGAAGAAGCAATTTAAACCAGTCAGTAAAATTTTCTATATGTTCACAACTTGTATTAATAAATGTACTAGGATTATCTTTCATTTGTATTGTTTTATTATCTGCTATTGTATCATAATAAAAATTACCACTTGTGCCATCTGATGGGGCTGGTGTATGAAATCCCTTCCATTTAAATTTATGAATATCTACAGTAGATGCTTTAAATTTAAAATCATCTATATTCCATTGTTTGTTTATCATATCAGCTACTTCTGCACATTTAGGATCTATATCAAAACTACGAATTTTATCAAAGTGTATATTGTTATTTTCAAACATTGCTCGTGCTAGGGTACCGTACCATCCCGCACATATAAAAACAGTACCTAAATCTATACCACGCAAATGTTTAAGTAACCATAACTTAGATCGTAATTGTCCTTGCGTAAATGCATCATGCAAATTATATTCTGGTTTTTCTTTTTCAAATCGTTCTAGAATACGCACCAGATCTGAGTCTAATACATAATCTAAGCAATTATACATTGCTGGCCTGTTATCATGTGCCACAATAGCACGTAAATCCGTCACTACTGCATTGTTTTCTATAAGAGTTGCTACTACATTAAAGGTAGCATTTAATCTTGCTTGTCCTGATGCATGTTCGGTATTTGTTGCTGTATAATAATTGCGAATAAATTTATCGTCTTTAAATGTAGAAAATACAGGCCGCATTTTAGTAGAAAATGTTTCTCCGGTTACTGCTCGTCTAAGCTCATCTACTATAGGTTCATCTACATGATGTTGCAATATTCTAAAAAACGAATATACATAATCTGATTCTAAAATATTCTTTTCTGGTAAGATATTTTTAATATCATTTAAAATATCTTCTTTATCGGGATATAATTTTTGGAGGATTTTAAACAAAGACCAAATATTTTTATTTAAAATAAATTTTTTAAAATGATCAGCATCTTCATTTTTATATATTTTATAAAACGCCCATGGATTAAGATCACATACTGCTGATCGTACATTTTCTATTAGTTCTTCGTCCTCATACTTTTTTAGTATTTGAAAAAGACTAGGTAAATCATTGTCAATTATTGCTCTACGAAGATTTGAAATATCTGGTGTTGTGTCTTCGTAAAGTAATTCGAACCGATCTAATAATTCGTATATTTCCATGTATTAATAATAATTATTTTATGGTACCATCTGCATTAAATAGATGTTGTAAATCTTCAGGAATGTTTGAATAAACACAATTACTAGGTGCCGCACCTACTTCACTAATTTCACCATTACAAATTACACCATTAGCAAAAGTTTTTTTGTAAGAACCTATTCGTTCTCCTTCAGTCCAACCGCCTTCGTATACATGACCTTCGGGTTCTGTTTCTTTACCTTTGCCCTCTTGTAATCCATCTCTCCATAAACCTTCGTATTTTTTTCCATTTGGCCAAGTGTACTCTCCGTCGCCTGTGTACAGTTCGCCTGTGGTCATTTCCTCAGTTAATACTGCCATTTAATTTTCTCCTGCAAAGTTTTGTTGAAGCCATTCAAAATCATTTATCTTATCAAGCATTTTGGGATTATTTTTATATTTTTCTCCCCATGCTTTTCCAGCAATTGCTCCCTGTATAGCATATTTACCATACAGTTTATCCTTACCTACAGTACACCAAATATGTAATCTTGTATTTGTTTCTTCGTCTTTTTGATTATGTATAACTTTGCTTGCAAGTTTTGTACATTCTCTAAATGCAGATTTATATGCACCAAATGGACTATAGTTAAATCCGTTAGTATTTGATATTTGAGACATAGGTTTAAATTTACCTGCAACAGATGTTGTAAAGTCTATAAGCCAATTATTTGCTTCACGTATAATTTTTGTTGGAAACAACTTAACACCACCTACACCATATATTAATCCGTTAACAGGATTTCTTGCACGCCAAACAAATATATGATCTTGTTGATGCCATTCAGGTTCGAAGTCAAATTCAAAATCTGGTTCCAGTATTGCATCAGCATCAATAACATAAAAGTTTTCTGTCATTGCCTGCCTAGCACATTCTTTATGACCATTAAAAATACCTTTAATACCATGAACACGTTTAGCATGAGGTGCAACATCTAGCAACTTTTCATAATGTTCGTCGGCAAAAGGTTCATTGTAACTTAAATAAAATACATCAAGCATCAGTCATATATGAAAGGATCTTCTTCGCGAAGTTTTTTTAACTTCTTTCGGTATTTTATTTCTAACATAACCCAATTATAGGGCCAACAAATATAATACCATATTAATCTTAAGACATCTTTGATTTTTCTTTTTTCCATAATTCCCTTATTGCTGTTGCAGAATAACCTACATCACGACCATAGGTGATATCTATAATATTAGGTACTTGCATTATAACATAATCTTTGTCAATTGTAAAGTTATGTTTTGTTAAATCTTCTGTAATTATTTCTGCTACCTCTTCAAACTTTAATGGGTTATCATTATTTACTGGCATGTTTCTAACAAATATAGCAACTTGCCCAGTTCTCTTCATTGCTTGTTTAAATAATTCACGATGACCACCATGCCATGGTTGGTATCTTCCCATCATTTGAACTGTGGGTTGGTTTATGTTAAACATTTAAACTATCTCCGTATGTTTTATTTACTACCTTATCCAATTTTTGTGGACCAGGATCAATAATATATTTTGTATTAGCATCATACTTTAAAATTTTATCTACTTTTGACATTTTCTCATATGCTATAGGAAATACCATTTCATCATTAAGAAATTTTAAGTAATGATTGCGCCATAGATATAAACTCTCGTAACTTAAAAAATGTAAATGTAAATCTGGATAAACATCTCGTATTTCATCTATTGCCCGGTGTGCATCATTTAATGTTATCTTTCCTCGCACTCGTTCTTGTTGTAATTCTATAATATTTTTATCTCGCGAAACAATTGCAACAATTGGCCTTACATTTTGATTCTCTACTGCTTTCATAAATTCTAAAATAGGAGGTACTCTATGTCCTTCTTTATAAACATATGGAATTGAACACGAAGTTACAAAATAACTATAATCTTCGGGGAATTTTAAAACTCTAGGATCATCCCATGCCCTAGCAAATGGCTCATAATGATGTGCTTCCCAATACTTTTCTTGTAAAGCTCTCCATCCATACACATCAAAATGCAATCCAAATATTTTTGCCCAAATATGGTTGCCAGACCCTTGAGGTCCAACAACTATAAGCATTTTTCTTTCCTGCCGAAATTCTCCGGTATATTCGTCATCTTTTATGTATCTATCTTCGTCCATTCCAAGTTTTATAATATAACATAATCAAGAACTCCATCTTTATGAACATATTCTATTTCAACATCCGTGGGGATTTCTTTACAAAGTTTATAATTCATATACATATAATAACCTATTGCTTTCTTATACATTTCAATATCGGGTATTATTTTTAAAAATTTACAAAGATTAATGTATTCATTTACGTCTTGTTCTATAAAAAATTTATTATAATTAATAATATAAGATGGAATATTTTTAGTTGTTATCTGTTTACGATATCTATTAACAAAGTCATCGGCCTCCTGATCCATTTTTCTGAATAAACCAGGCATTGGTTTTTTACTATTATGCTTAGTAAAGAGAAATCTCTTTATATATCGCAAAAGATCATCACTAGTAAAACCAATGCCTAAAAGTATTGTATCTTCCTTATTTCCCCAATTATTCTCCTTATCCTCGTCCCAAATATGTGAAGTAAATGTAATATATTTAAAATTTCGAATGTCATGCGTAACACCATCACGATTAATAGCCGATTGCATATTTTTTACTTGGTCGATTAACTTTTTTCGTTCAAGTCGGTCTGCCATCCATCTATCATGAATTTTATTACCATAATTTATAAAATACTCATTCTTTCCTTCAATTTCTACTATGCCTTTAGGTACAATTTCATTATGATTTGTTAAAAAATATTCAAGCCACATCCCGCTTGATCCGGGAAAATATATGATTAATAAAAGTTTACGCATTTTTTTGATATCAATAATGTTAAAACTGGTGCTCCTAAAATAGCAACTAACGTACCTGCGAATACAACATATGATCCTCCGCCAAACATCTTACCCCAAACAAATAATGCTTCGCCTGGTACGGCGGCAAGTATGATCCCCCAGAACATTCCAGGTTCTGTTACCCATTCTGGTTTAAGTAACGATATCATACTAGGTAACCAGACTGCCGCCCGCAGTACAGCAAAAAACAGGAATAACCATACTAACTGCATTCCAGGAATATTTGCAATTAGTATACCTGCTATTGCTAGTACAATCATACCAAGTCTTGCATAGGTAATAATATCTTTATTATTTGTATCTTTTTTAAATTGATTATATAAGTCATGTCCGGTCATATTAGCAACTGATGCAAACTGCGAATCAAGTATAGCAACCAATCCTGCGAACACCATAAAGACGAATATAATGGTCGCTACTGGTGGTAAAAATGTTCCTATAGTAATTGCATTAGTAACACCTACCATAGATTTAGGAATTTCTAGCCCTGCACCAGCGGCAACAAAGCCTAACAATCCCATCATAATAGGTACAACAATAAACACAAAACTAGCAATTATATAAGACGGAATAATGC
>LWDU01039991.1_pt1 | contig 20997 bp, 20 predicted proteins | sample 727161 | NCBI WGS metagenome assembly LWDU01 (sample SAMN04566230, study PRJNA314399) | hydrothermal vent metagenome | isolation source: deep sea hydrothermal plume seawater | place: Mexico: Gulf of California, Guaymas Basin | collected 2004-07-11
ATTTTTTAAATAATTTCTTTTCGTTCGTATTGATTTCACCTTCGTGGTAATACATATTTGCACCGGACAGGTTACCGCTTTTTTCTTCTATATATCCCATTGCAAAGTAGTACCTGACTCCACTTTCATGACTTTGAATTCGTAATTTTGCAGCCTCGAAAATCCTACTGCCTATGAAATCAGCAGCCATTTTATCAATCTCAAAAATGGATTGTTCGTGCACAACACTCTTTAAGTATGGAGCAAACGTCTTTCTTAAAATATTTTGTATGGCTTGGGTTAGGTGTATGTTTGTGCCGCTTGGTAGGATTCCAGTCGTTTTTACATTTATTGGGAATTCAATAGTTATTACCTCTTTTCCTGAATCTTTAATCACGATCTTTGCTTGCCCTTTCGTGCTTATGGTTGTTTGGTAGCTTCTCACTTTCCCAGTTCTTGATGAACATGGATTTTTCTTGCGCAGATAATTGCAGCGAGTTAAAGTGACATTTTCAGTAATTTGCCTTGATGACTCGTTTGATTTTTCCAGTTTCAACGAAACTGTGATTGCCGTGAAATCCTTGGTGGGGACAACCTGGCCAACACCAAATGGCGCAATGAGTTTTCCTGTGCTGTTGACATCTTGCATGACATCATAATTGCTGTTCATCAATAATTCAGTTAAAATATTTTTCAAATGATAACCATCTCTATCTAAATTAGTCACCAAAATTTGTTTGTTTGTTAAATTTTTCAGTGGCGGTGTAAAATAGGTGATTGTAAAGTTTTTTCTTGCAGAGAAAGGGCTACACCCAAAAAGCAACATTGATACTGTGAAGCACCAAGCACTACAACGTATTTTTTTCATTCAACACCTTGATGTTTTTAAGCGCTTCGACATACATTCTTTTGTAGCCGCCTGCATTGATGGCTTTTGTATAGTATTCTTTTGCTATCTCAAAATCTCCATAGGTATGATAAATTAATCCAAGATTATAATAATCCGTTGACGATTCAAACATGTTTTCAATAACGTTTTTTTCAAGAATTTTTCTAGCAACTTCAATTTCACCCTGCTTCAGCCATGCTATTGCAGCATTGTGATTTCCTTCATCAATTTCCAGCCTAACTGTCAGGTTCATTGTCCCTATGTTATTGCTAATGATCGGGCCTAGTCCCGCTGCAATACTTTGGTTCAAAATTTTTTCATCCTGATAAGGTGTTCTCATTAGTTGGTAACCATTGAGGTTTTTATGATGAGTGTATTGATCATTTTCATTTATGTAGACATCACCAGAATACCAAAGATCAATCAGCGTTAATGCGTTCTGATCCAATTTGATTTCATTCCAAGTTGAGTTTGCTGTAGCTCGACAAGGTTTATATTTTTTTGGTGGTTTTTTTAAATATTGACAGCGAGTTTCCTTCCTATAAAAATTATACTTTCTTTCTTTTTCATACCTTCCCGTTTGGATACTGTAGGATATTTTTAAGCGAATCAGCGCATCTAGTTTTGGATCTTTGTGACCTGCGGCAGGTCTGATTTTTCTTAAATCATTTTTAATTCGCTGATACTCTTCCAACGAAAATACTGATTTTCCATCAAAGGATAATGATTCACTTAACGCATCAATTATAATTTTCTTGTTTTGAGGCAAGATTCCTTTTTTGATAACCCTGTTCGAATGTAACGAGATCCTTCTTTCAGAGAAATCTATTTTATCGAGTTCCAAATCAACAACAACCGTTTTAGCTTTGTTAAATTTTAAATCATTGGTGATTTTCCTTTCTAACTGCAGGAAATGCCGATCTGCACAACCATGAAGAACGATTGAAACAAACACTGCATATAACAAAATAATTAACTTATTTGATAACATACGCTTTTGTTTCTGAGATGACATTGAGCTTGCCTCCTGTCTCCTCTGTGGTTGATAAACTCAAAGAGTACTTATTTCCGGAAGTGACGGCCATTAATAATTCTGTTGAATCATCTATTTTATAGATCAAGACGCTATTGTTTCGTGAAACGCTAGGCGTGGTTACAGTCTTAACAATAAGTTCATTCCAACTCTTACTGATTGTACAACCCTTGCCACAGTCACTCCTTTGATTTCTGTTGACAAGGTTTGTGGTCGTGTATTTTTTTGTGTCACCCTGCACTTTTCTAGTGTAGCCATAAAGCACTATATTTTTTTCTGTTTTTACGACACCCATGTTTTCAAACGAATTGATTGAAATAATTTGAAACCCTTTCTCTCTTAGCTCTCCTAGGATTTTGTTAAGTAGTTCATTTGTCTCACATTCACAATAGATGACACTGTAATTTTTTTCGATAACAAGTTCTTTCGCTTTACTCTTTTCTATTATTGTTAATTTTTGTTTTGAACACCCAACTATTGAAATCAACATGAAAACAAAAAATAGTTTCTTCATAATCTAAAACCTATTGTGAGATTTAACCCAATAGTTAATGCTGGGTTGTTATCCTTGATAAAGTTTTTATAATTTTTATTTTCAGATTGAAATGTACTATCGTCTGCCAAGTCAAAGGAACTGGTATTTATTTCACTTGTGGACAAAGCAAAAACACGAATCCCGTAATACACCTCATCACGATCATAGCCTTTGATAGTGGTGGAATACTGCACCATGGGTCCAATGTAAGTAACATTTTTACTGAATTTGGTTTTGTTAATCTTTCCAAAATATTCATTTAAATTGGTGGTCACTCCAACATCCCACCGATGAACATATTTTTCAATGCGGTAAAAAAGATGGAAATCGTAACTTGTTAGTTTTAATTTTCCTGTAAACCCTGAAACGGTATGAACCTTGGTTGATTGTACACTAGCACTAACGCCATAGCCTTTCACACTAGCAACTCCCATTTCCAATTGTAACGGGAAAATATTTTCCATCCTTCCTGAATAAAAAGGAAGGCCGATTCCAAAATCCCACGTCTCTGCAAAAACACTACTGCTACTGAATAACAAAAAAATCATCGCTAAAATTAAATTCCTCACTACGTTCACCTAATTAAAAAACGTAAAAATTTAAAAACAACACATCCGCTTTTACTTGTCATTCAATTTTTAAAAAAATTCAAATCTCATCTTCTGGTTCATTTCATGAATTATTGTCACTGTAATGCTGGGATACATAGCGACTCAGAACTTAGACAATCCGCTTCTGGAAGACCCTGTGTCGGTCACTTCCTTGCAAATTCCAACAAAAACTGACATCCTGAATCTAGCATTGCCCCTCTCAAATGAAAAGCCGCTTGCCACTTTTTCGGATCCCTCGCTGCCTGTCGGGGCTTCTCATCTTCTGCGGAACTGGGCTGGTCGCCGCTTCCGGTCATGCCGCAACGTCACCGCTTGCGTGGGAAGACCTCCAGTTTCAAATGAACCAGCATGTCAAATGGTGGCGCATTTACCTTGAAACCGAGGTGCAAGTGTTCGATCCCCTGCAAACGTTCACGGACGCCAAGGGCAAGTTTCGCCCGGTGGAGCGGCCCGCCCGCCGCTACCGCCAGCGCATTCACTGGAAAGCCGATGAGGCCATCATCGTGGAGTCCCTGGGATTCCAGCAGCGACGGCTGCACGTTCACCTTGAATACAAGGACAACTACGCCGACACGGCCCTGCATCCCGGATTCGACTGGCACGAAACTTCGCCGTGGTACTTGCGACTGTTAGGCCGAAATTCTCAGAACCGTGAGCAAACACTCTGGGAGTACGGCCTTTCCGGATTTGACGTCACCCTGCAACTCACTGAGGACAGTCACGCCTTCTATCGTGTGGGCCATCCTGAATCCGGAGCTTACGCCTTGATTCAGCCTGTCAACTTCCAGATTCACTCGCTGCACCGCGAAGTTCAACAGCCGGATGGCACGGTTTGGCAGTTGGAGGTACGCTTTTCGAAATTCAAGATTTACCGGAAACAGGCGTATCCGCAAGTCACGGAATACCTCCTTGACGGCAAGCTCCACAAGCGCGTCACTGTCACCAAGCTGGAGTACCTGCGACGCATTCCTGTGACCGATCGTAGCACTGCACTGCAACCCTTTGCTCAACCGATGACCTCACTTGCGCTCGACCATGCCCGCTAGATTTTGGCTTCTGCTGCTCGGAGCTTTGTTGTTTTCCTCCGCCCAATCTGGAGCAGCCCCCCAAGTAATTGACCGCATTTTCCTGATTGTCAACAGTCAGATGATGACCCAGAGCGAGGCGGAAGACATTGTCCGTTCGCTCAAGGCACAGATTCAACAAGCGATCCCGGAAGGGCCGGAGCGCGACCGGCAGTTTGCTGAAGTCGACCGCACCACCGTGGACAGTCTGATTCAGGAACTGCTGCTGCTCGACCGCGCTCGTGTTCTGAAGATCGAGATTTCCGACAAAGAAGTGGATACGCAATTGGACCGCATTTCCGAATCCAATCCACAACTGCTCACGGTGATGCCGGAAAGCGAGCTACAGCTACGCATCGTCAAAGACCTCAAGAAGCAGCGAGTGCTGTCCCGCGAGGTGGACTCGAAGATTCGGGTGGACGGCACCGAGATTCAGTCCGCCTGCCGGACGCATCGGCAATCGTTGCGGCAGATCAGCTTGTCACAGATCCTCTTCCGGACTTCCGAAGTGGAGGCGCAAAACCGGGCACAAGAAGTGCGTGCTGCTCTTACGGCAGGCAAGGAATTTTCCGCCATCGCCCGCGAGGTTTCGGATGACCCCGGGGCGAAAAAAAATGGCGGGGCACTCGGAAAATTCCAGCAGGGGCAACTGCTCCCGGCGATTGACCAAGCTGCCTTTACCCTTCCGGTGGCGCATCCCAGCGAACTGGTGCAATCCCAGTTTGGCTTCCACGTCCTCTTCATCACTAGGGAGGCGTTTCCCAACGCTCCAGACTGCGCGAAGCTCTCCGCCGAGCAGTCAGACGCGCTTGCCAATTCCGTGTACCAACAAAAACGGAACGAGGCGATCCAAACCTACCTCAACGAACTCCGGCAGTCTGCTCGCATTACCGTCAAAGAAGTTCCCTCCGAGTGAGAGTGAGCAACGTCCCCATATTCCTCAAGATCGTCTCAGAGATTTCCAAAACACAGACAAGGCCAAGCTACCGGCTTCAGGTTATCGCTGTGGAACGACACGCCAAAAACCGAGTGTACGACGATGCCCGCAAGCGCACTTTCTGAAAAATGAGAGGTTGACAGAGCAGATTTTGCAGCCCTTCACCAAGACCGCCGGCAAGCCAATGGTGACGGTTTTGCTGGACTTCGGCTTCCACTACGCCGATTTTGTGCTGCGCCCAGATCTGCTGTCCCTCACCCGTCTCGTGATCGGCGAGGCCGAGCGTTTTCCAGAAATCAGACGGAACTACCACCGCTCCAGTCCCCAGCAAGCCCTGTCCGGAATCATCGCTTACCTGCAAACCCTCACCGCCGAGGGCAAGCTGGAGGTCGAGGATTTTGAGCTTGCGGCCAATGACCTGTGGTCACTGATGCTTTCCACACCCCTCGACCTCTACCTGCACATTCCGGACTTGGCGATGAGCCCGGCCGAAATCCACCGCTACCTCTTCAACGGCATCCGCGTGTTTCTGAAGGCGTACTCCACGAATGCTGACGCGGACCTCGCAGAGTTGGAGGCGTTCCGGACAAAAACGACAAAGCAATAGCGGGTTTTTCCACTTCAGGGCACCACGCGCAGGTGGAGAAGCGGCTGGGAATTGAGCAGCAATTCCGGAAGTGGTGGCCAACGGATTTGAGCAAGCCCTTCCAGCACGCCGAGCAGGAATGCAGGCGAACCTTGCCGCGAAAGCAAGCGCAGGGTCGGCGACTCCGCTTGCTTGGAAAAACGTAGTTCCAGCACCAATTCAGAATCCGGACGGTGACGTTGCAGTGGGCGGAAACTCGACTCCACCGCCTTGCGGAGTTTTTCGTGCCAAAGTTCCCGCGCCCCCTGCAACACCTTGCGACGCGCCAGCCGTTTTTTCGTTTTGGGGCTCATGCTGATTTTGCTTGCCGAAGTGTCCGGCGGAACATGCAGATGCGTCAGTGGAGCCATGCGAAAACGGAAGGTCACACGCAACTGTTCATCCGGAAATCCAAAAGGCAACGGCGGCAGCAACACGGTGTCCACTGCCCGGAGCGCGACTTCCTGCACACTCTCCGGCAGTTCACCCGTGGCCTGTGCCTGCGTGTCGAAAATCCGTCCATCCCGATTGACTTTCACAGTGACCCACACCTCTCCGCCTTGCGGATGTTCCCCGGACAGGTACTCGGTGGGTGGGTGCCGCGCCCAGTAAAATCGCGTCTGCTCGTTCCAACGCTTCAGGTAGTCCGTGTATTCCCAATCGTAGGTGCTGAGTTGATGGTTGGTGTAATAGCGGACGGTGAGTTGAGGATCGGTCATCGGTCGTCGGTCGTCGGTCGTCGGTTGGTGGTCGGTCGACGGTTCGCGGACATGGCCTGCTCCTACAACGTCTGCCTTCTGCTTTTTGCCTTCTGCTTTGTCGGGATCGGCCTCAACTTTGGAGGCGTTGTCAGCAACAGTTTCAGAGGCAGCGAGTTGGGGTTGCGATTCAGGCAAGGTCGTTCCTTCCACGCGCTCCAGATACTCAAACTTGGTGATGAAGAGCGGGGCGCCCATTGCATCAACCGCCTCGGCGCTAGCTTCCTTGAGGTGGTCTTCGTCATCCGGAAATGCCAGTCCCGTGAAGCGCACCCACTCGCCGACCCGAAAGGTGGCGAGCCAGTCGTAAAGTTCGGTTCCCGGAAAAACGAGGGTGCCGTAATCCAAGTCCAGATAGGCGTTGTTCCATGTCCCCACCCGTGGCCGCACCTGAGCATCAACTCGTTGGGGATCGGCAACCGTGATTTCCAGATACGCCTTACCATTCGCTGTTGCCCGCAGCGACGTCAGCACTCCGACCCATTCCAGAAACTGACGATCCGGGAGCAACTTCGCCAGATACTCCTTGCGCTGTTTGCGAATCAGGAACTGCTCCAGCGGATTTTGAGAATCGGACCACTGCTGATGAAACGCTGCGATGGCCTGCTGGAACTGTTGCTGTTTCACAGGCGCAACGGCGGTTTCTTGCGCAATCACCGTTCCTGCCAAAGACACGAGCAAGAGCGATCCCAGCCAACGAAGTTTGCTCACAGTCGTTTCCCTTCCGCGTCAAACTGGACGACAAACACATCCAAGCCGCCTTGGTGCGTGTGTCCATCCAAACTGCCGCCCACGCTCCCGGTGGCGACAAGATTTCCGTTGGGAAGAAAGGCCAACGCCCGGACTTCATCGGCTCCGGACGTGCCGAACTGCCGAGTCCACAAAAGGGTGCCGTCCATCTGCAACAAGCTGACGAAGGCATCGCCCTGCGCGGCGGTTTGCTGCTCCGGAAAAACCCCCTGCGTGGAGCCGCCAATGGCAAGGGTGTTGTTGTCGGAAAGTGCGATGGCGTGGACCCGTTCGTCGGCTTCCGTACCCAATTGCTGGAGCCACTGCGGGTTGCCTTGAGCATCGAAACGGACGACAAAGGCATCATCCCCCTGTCCGGATTCTAGGGCTTCGGCAAGCGAGGAAACGTTCGCCCGCAACTTGCCTCCAGTCACGCCTGCCACCACCACTCCGTCTGCGTTTGCGGCAAGCGCGGTGACGGCATCGCTGAAGGCCGTGGGCAAGCGTCGGCTCCAGCGTTTCAATCCGGAGGGGTCGAGTTTCATCACAAAACCGTCCTGTGTGTGGGTTGAAGGAGTGCCGTCCAGCGGCCCGGTCACGATTCCCCCTGCGTAGAGCGTGGCACGTTTGTGCAGGGCAAGGGCTTTCACGAAAATCCCGGAACCCAGCGTGGCAGAAGAGCGCTGCTTCCAACGTCGGTGATTGACGCGCAAATGTCGCCGCGTGTCGCCGGACGAGAGCAGATTGCCTGCGGGATCGAGAACCAGCGCGGAACCTTGCGGGGCTGAGGGCCAGCTAAACTCGACAGGTGGCCCAGCAACACCGTCTTCGCCAAAACTCGTGAGCGCAAGCGTAGTTCCGGATGCTCTCGGAAGCAAGGCTCCCACGCGCCATCCGGAATCCGTGGGCTGAAGCGCAAGCGCGTTGGGCAGTTTGCCGAATCCCGGTTGCTGAATCCACTGCTGGTCGCCTTCACGGTCATAGAGCGCGAGGAAGCCATCCTCCGAAACATTGTCATCGTTTTCAAAACGGGAGGCGCCCGCGACGAGCAGCCGCCCCTGCGCATCAGTGTGCAGGGCGAGGCCAAGGTCATCTCCGGACGCACCAATTGAGATCGTCCATTTTGTTGGAAAACGGTCCTCGGTCGTGTAGACGGATTTCAAGGGTGCGCCTTTTTTGCTCTTGGCTTCCGGAGTGATGCGAAGCTGGTAGCGAACCTTGCGACGCAACGGTTCCGTCGGCAGGAATTGAAAGCTTTTCTGCTGGTCGGAATTTCCGGTGCGGATGAGCAGGGCGCAGGTCTGGAAACCATCCGGAGAGAGCTGAACAACGCCCGTGCAGCTTCCATCTGTGGGGAGTTCCTTGCCAAGCTTGGAGTCCATCGGCAGCGAGAAGCTCACCTCGATTTTCGGCAGCAGCGAAATCGTGGTGCCGTTGTCCGTGGGAGACACCGAAACGACTTCCGGCGTGGGCAGTTTTGGTTTCGCTTTGGGAGTTTTGGGTGCCTCCGGAGTGCTTTCAAAACACCCTGCAAGCAGGAACAGGAGACCGATGATCAGGGTCAGGAAGGAGAAACGCATGGGGCCACGAAGGTCAATGCCCCAAAAAGCATCACAATGTGTGCCAAGTGATCAGGAGGTTGGGGAGTAGGGAGCAGATTATGGATGAGGAACAAAACGACCCGTGTGCATCCGGACAATCCGTGGCGGGAATCGAGAGCCGAAGACCGATGGCAGCCAGCAGCAGCAGAGCAGCGCGGCGTGCTTGAGGTTGGCGGCGAGGGGTTGGTCGCGTCCGGCGAGGACTTGGATGAGGCGGGTGAGCTTGGGCCTTCCGGGCTGGCGAGGTCGAGGTCGCGCTGCAAGGCCAGTTCGAGCCTAGTGATCTTTTCCTCGACCGCATCGAGTTTTTGCTCCAAGGGCTTGACCGCTGTGCGACGGTCCCACGCGATTGTAGGCGAAGAGGGCATCAGCATGATCAGCGATCCGAAGAGTATGAGGGTCACATTCATCTGCTCGGAGAAGCCCTCAGCCATGCGGTGGTCCATGCGCTCAAAGCGCTGGTCCATGCGCTTAAACTCGGCGTTCATGCGCTGCTCAACGACCTCGCAACGCTCGTGAATGACTTTGAACTCCGCCTTGATCTCTCGGTCCGAGAGGCGTGGGGCAGTCTCGATGGCGAACGGAACTCCGGGCAGCAGAATCCCGGCAATCAAAAGACCCCAGTGAGGAATAGACGAAGCATGCGCCCCTTTGCGTAGTGAAGGCAGCAACTATCGAAAACCATGAGCCTCCACGCTAACCCACCTCCTGTCGAGATGCAAGGGCAGTCTCTGGAGTGCTGGTGCCTGTTCTCAGCAAAATTCACCCTGTAAAGTGTTGTGACTTTGCAAATAGACAGCGTTTTCCGGTGTGTTTTCCTCGGTTTTCAGTGATTTTTCCCGAATTTCAGAGAAACAACACTCCAGAGGGAGACCATCGAACGCCCGGAGTCCTGTCAAGCGGCAGTTTCCTCGAAGGTGATAGGAAGCACCGTTTCCAAACTTCCGGAAAAACGACGATCGAAATCCATGACCGTTGCCCCGAGAATGCTGCCGTTGGCTTCATCCCGTCGCAAAAAAAACGGGTTCCACCTCCTCATCCAGCCCGGATTGGGGCAGTCCAAACGCGATGTAGAGTACATCGGAATCCCGGTCGTAGGCGAGTCTCATTGTGCGGCTGGCCATGTGCTTGAGGGTCATCCCCGTTCAAACACGGTGGCCACGCCCTGTCCGAGGCCCACGCACATGGTGGCCACACCAATGGTCTTGTCTCGTTCTCGCAGTTCGTGGAGCAACGTCGTGACGATCCGCGCTCCGGAACAACCGAGGGGGTGCCCCAGCGCGATAGCCCCGCCGTTGAGGTTGACGCGCTCATCAACGGAGTCCATCAGCTTGAGGTCGCGCAGCACCGGAATAGATTGTGCGGCAAAGGCTTCGTTTAGTTCGACGAGGTCAACATCGCTGACTTCCAGTCCGGCACGTTTGAGCGCCTTGTTGACTGCCGGAACGGGACCGTAGCCCATGATGGCGGGATCGACTCCGGAGGCGGCCATCGCCCGCACTTTTGCCAAGGGTTCGATGCCGAGGCCCTTGGCCTTTTGGGCGGACATCAGCAACACAGCAGACGCGCCATCGGAAATCGCAGAGGAATTCCCGGCAGTGACGGTTCCGGAAACGGGATTGAAAACGGGGCGGAGTTCGCCAAGGGTTGCAAGGTTGGTGTCCTGCCGGATCACCTCGTCGTCGCGGCAGAGTGTGAGGACGCCATCCGCGTCGTGCCCCTCGACCGGCACAATCTCCTTGGCAAAGCGTCCGGAGGCCGTTGCAGCATGTGCCCGCTGGTGGGAACGCAGGGCGAACTGATCCTGCTCTTGCCGCGAAACCTTGTGCTGTACTGCCAGCATTTCGGCGGTCAGACCCATCATCCCGGAACCCTTGGCGACGTGCTTGCTGAACGCAGGGTTGAGATCAACGCCATGGTCCATCGGAACGTGTCCCATGTGCTCAACACCGCCACAGATGAAAAGCTCGCCCTGTCCGGCCATCACCGCCATTGCTGCGTGCTGGATTGCCGTCAGTGACGACGCGCAGAGTCGATTCACCGTCTGCGCGGGCACGGTGTGTGGCAGCATCGTCAGCAGCGAGGTGAAGCGGGCGACGTTGAAACCCTGCTCCTTGGTCTGGTTCACGCAACCCCAGATCACATCCTCCACCTCATCCGGGTTCACTTCCGGGTGCCGCCGCAACAGTTCGTTGATCAACGTCGCCGAAAGCGTTTCAGCCCGCACGTTGCGGAACATCCCACCCTTGGAACGGCCCATCGGGGTCCGCACCGCTTCCACAATCACGGCTTCTTGCATGGTCTTCTCCGGTTTGGTTGCCTAAAAATTGTTGTGTTTCAGCATGACGCACCTGCCGAAAAACGCAATTCCAGCGTTTCTGCAAGCAGTTCCCACCCGGAACAGCTTGAACCGCCTGTGGTTTGAGTTATCCTGCAAGCGTTCTACTCAATAGCAATCCTGTTACCGCGCCTTCTCCGCATTTTCGGTGCCTCACGCTCACGTTTCCAAAACGATCCCACACACGCTGAAGGTCCACCGACTGGCCGGATCGAGTGCCGCATGGTGGTTGTCTGAACTTCAGGTCCAGCGTCAGCAACCGCTGCTGATCCTCTGCGAAAGCTTTGAGCAGGCGGAATCCTGTTTGGGCGACCTCGCGTTTTTCAGCGGGAAGGACGGGCTGCACTTCTTCCCCTCGTGGGACGTGATGCCCTATGATTTCTTCTCGCCGCAGAAGGAACTCGTGGGGCAGCGAATGCAAACGCTCGATGCACTTCTGCACGAAAATGTGCGCTTTGTGGTCACGACTCCACAAGCGGTGATGCAGCGGGTGCTGCCCAAGGAATTATTCAAGAACGCTCTGCTGGACCTGAAAACCGAAGCGTCGCTTGCCGAACACAAACTGCGTCGCAATTTCCGGATGCTGGGTTATGTGGAGGTGGACACAGTGGAGGATCGTGGCGAGTTCTGCCTGCGAGGGACGCGGCTGGATATCTTTCCCAGCAACCAGTCCACCCCGTTTCGCCTAGAACTCCGGGGCCGAGATGCTTCCGGATTGCAACGGATTTCCTCGATCCATCCCTTCGACCTGCGTTCGCAAATCTCCGAGCAAACCACCCTGCTGAGCCTGCGGCTGCTGCCGGCCTCGGAGGTGCAGTTGAGTCCGGAGCAGTGCGACCACGCGCTTGACGAACTGGAGCAGTATCGAGAACAACTTCCGGACAACCAGTTCTCGTCCACCCAGCACACCATCCGCAACGGACAGCCTTTTCCGGGGATGGAAAGCCTCGCCGCGCTCTACCACAAGCTCGACACCGTGTTCGACTATCTGCCGCCAAAAACGCGGGTCGTGTTGCAAGAGGATGCAAAACTTCAGCAACACGCCACCTTCTTCCGGGACGAGGTGCTGCGCGAAGCCGAAATGAGCATGGCGCAGGGACGCCTCACGCTCGATCCGGATCTGCTGTTCCTTGGCCTTGCGGACTTGGAAAGCTTGCTGGAAGAGTGGCCCTGTGTGAGTGTCACCTCGGCCCACGAGGTGGAGGCTCCGCCAGACCCTTTGGCTGCGCTCAGGGCAGGCTTCCAACGACTCGCCGGAGCCAGCTCGCAGAGTTTCAGTTTTCAGGGAAACAGCTCCCTGCGCGAGGGCTTCCGTGCGGCCAAGGCACTTTCGGCGGTCGGCAACGCGATGGAGCGGCTGCGGACGTGGCAGGCAGAGCGGGTTCCGGTGGTGCTGGCGGCACGTTCGCAGACACAGGCCGATCATTTTCGGGAATTGCTGTTCGATCTCGAAGTGGAATCCCGGCTTTTGCAGGATCACTTTTCCGGGGCGGACAGTCCGCCGCTGCCTTCTTCGATTTTGCCGTGGGCGGAGTTTTGTGCAGGGACGGGCTGGAGCCACAAGCTTGCAAAGCAGTGGGGCTGGAATCCGCAAACCACTGGAATCCTGCCGATTGTGGTCGGGGAGGTGTCCTCCGGATTCCGCTTGCTGGATGCCGAAAATCAGGTGTGTTTTGCACTCGTCACCGAGGATGAGGTTTTTGGGAAAAAGACCCGCCAGCGCCGCTTGCAGCGCGTGGCCATGCCGGGTTGGTCGGGCAGCCTCGACGATCTCAACGAGGGGGATTTCGTCGTGCATCTCGATTACGGCATCGGCTGCTACCGGGGTTTGCAGAAAATCGAGGCGGCGGGCATCCAAAACGAATTCATGCTGCTGACCTTTGCGAGGGAGGAGAAGGTGTACGTTCCGGTCAGCAAGTTCCACCTCGTGCAAAAGTATGTGCATCCGGACGGGGGCCGTCCCAAGCTCAACAAGCTCGGCGAGAAGGCGTGGAAGAAAACCCGCAGCCGCGTGGCCAAGGCAGTGGAGGACATCGCAGAAGAACTTGCCGAAATCTATGCAGCCCGCAAGGCGCGGCGCGGCCATGCCTTTGAGCGCGATTCCCACGAGATGCAGGAGTTTGAGCAGGGCTTTCCCTTTGAGGAAACTCCGGACCAGCTTGAGGTCATCATGCAGGTGAAACGAGACATGGAATCCACCATGCCGATGGATCGTCTGGTGTGCGGCGATGTCGGCTTCGGCAAGACCGAAGTGGCCATGCGGGCGGTGTTCAAGGCAGTGAGCGACGGCAAGCAGGTCGCCATGCTGGTGCCCACCACCATCCTCGCTCAGCAGCATGATGTCTCCTTCCGGCAACGCTTTGAGGAAACCGCGATCACAGTGGAATCCCTGAGCCGCTTCCGAACCACAGCCGAGCAACGAGGCATCCTCAAACGACTCGCCGAGGGTAAGCTGGACCTCGTGATCGGCACCCATCGGCTGCTCTCCAAGGACGTGAAGTTTGCCGACTTGGGGCTGCTCGTGGTGGACGAGGAGCAGCGTTTCGGAGTCAAGCAGAAGGAGCGCATCAAGCAGTTCCGCGCCGAGGTTGATGTCCTCACGCTTTCCGCGACACCGATTCCACGCACGCTGCACATGTCCCTGATGGGCCTGCGCGACCTCAGCATCATCAACACCCCACCCGCCGACCGCATCGCCATCCGCACTCGGCTCGTCCACACCAACGACACGGTGATTCAGGAAGCCGTGAGCCGAGAACTGCGGCGGCAGGGGCAGGTGTTCGTCGTCCACAACCGCGTGGAGACGATCTTTGAATACGGACGCCACCTCCAGCGCATCCTCCCACAAGTGCGCATCGCGGTCGCACATGGGCAGATGAGCGAGCATCAACTCGAACAGCTCATGCTCGACTTCATCGAGGGCCGCTACGATCTGCTGCTCTCCACCACCATCATCGAATCCGGACTTGACATCCCCCGCGCCAACACCATCCTCATCAACAACGCCGACCGCTTTGGCCTCGCACAGCTTTACCAACTCCGGGGGCGCGTGGGCCGCAGCAACGTGCAGGCCTTCGCCTACCTGATGGTCTTGCCTGAAAAAATCATCAGCCAAACGGCTCGGGATCGGCTACAGGTTTTGCAAGACCTCAACGACCTCGGCGTCGGGTTCAAGTTGGCGTCCCGCGATCTGGAAATCCGGGGGGCCGGAAACCTGCTCGGCTCAGAGCAGTCCGGGCAAATCGCCAGCGTGGGACTGGAGTTGTACACGCAGATGGTGGACCGCGCCGTCAAGCGTTTGCAACGGCAGGAAGCCGGACAGGACGAGAATTTGGAAGTGCGCGTGATCTTCAATGCCATCGTCCAAGAAGTTCCGGACGCCTACATTCCCAACACCAACAAGCGGCTCTCACTCTACAAAACCCTCGCGTCGCTGGACGCGGAAGACACGCTTTGGGATCTCCGCAACGGCACGGAAGATCGCTTCGGGCCGCTTCCGGAAGCCTTGCTCAATCTCTTCAAGTCCGCACAGGTTCGGATTTGGGCGCAGGAACGCTGTGTGCAAACGGTCGAGTTGCGGGGCGAAAAACTACGGCTCCAGATTGCCAAACCAGACGCGCTCAACCACGAAACGCTGATCCACTGGCTCAGCGAACCGGATTCTGCCCTGCGCTACATTCCGGAAAACACGCTGGAGGTCCGCAACGTCCCACCCGATTTTGACGCAATTCTGGGAGAACTGCGACTCTTGGAAGACCTGTTTGCTGGAAAATCCGCGCCGCTTCCCGCAGTGCCATTTTCCACCGGAACCAATGGCTGAGAATTCCCCGGAACGCTGGCTTCAGTCGCAAACCAGCGACTTGCTGGAAACCGCTATCCTGTTGCTGGATCGGCTGCATTGTCCCCCCTTCGAGTTGGGTTGGCTGCATTCCGAAAGCGGGCAGACCTACCGGACGCTGCTGCTGGAAGTGGAGCGGGTGCTGCTGGAAGTCTGGGAGGCCACTCAAAATAAAAAATTCGCAGAACTGGAGGACTCGCTGCAACTCTGGTTTCAGGATCAACTTCGACAGGAAAACGGACTGTTCCGGCAGTACCAACGATTGCACGAGGCACTGGAGGACTGGCGCCACACTCCGGAACCGCAACAACAGGGTTTGCAGGGTTGGCTCGATTTCCAGCTTCACATGCTAGTCCAGGAACCCACCCTGCTTGTCCGCAAGGCGCAGGATGCGCAAGTGTCCATCGAAGAGCTGGAGATCTTGTCTGGAAAAGCCCTCGCGTGGGTGCAACCCCTGGCATCCGAAACCCCGCACGACCTGCTCGATGAATTTTTCACCCTGCTCCGTCCCTTCACCAAAACCCACCCGGAACTCCTACCCCTCGACCACCTGCAAGCCCCTCCCGCTTCCCGGAACGCCCCCCTGCTCGACCAACTCCGCTCCGCCCTCAATGATCAGGACGACTGGGAATCCTCCGGGATCGAACTGGCGAAATGGCTACGGGAGGCCGTTGTGTTTCATTCGGCAAAGTGAATGAAACGATTTATGGTTCTGCAAACTGCTGAACAGACTTGAGGGGCAGGAAGAGTCGGAGCGGGAGATCTGAGAAAGCAATGAAGCCGAATTTTTCATAAAAGGACTTCGCCTGCGCATCCTTCGCGTCCACCACCATTGCATGGATGGCAATGGAGTGGCTTGCGGCCAAAGCGCGTTTGAGGGCATCCACGAGCAGTAGCTTTCCAAGTCCCTGTCCCTGAAATTGCGTATCCACCGCCAAGCGTCCCAACAAGACAGCGGGCAGTGGATACTGAGGAAGTTTTTTCGCCAAAACCGTAGGCATAAACCTCGCCTGAATCACTGCCGCACTGAGGGTGTAGAATCCTGCAACTCGGTGGTGGTTGAGCGGACGCATCACAAAGACTTGAGCAAGGTGTCGTTTCACGTCCTGGCTGGCTTGTCGAAGCAGGTACGTCTCCAGTGCTTCCTGACCACAGGAAAATCCCGATTTCTGATGATGCTTGCCGAGGGGTTCTACAACATACCGAGGTTCAGGCATCCCCATGCGCAACAACTTCATTACTGTGGTCAGCAAACGCGCTCCGTAGCGCCCGATTCGGCGGCGGCGGGTCCAGCAAGGCCGCGAACAGTCGATCCCGGTCTTGGTCACTCAGGGTCAGGGTTTCGTGATCCCCGATGATTTTTTCAGCGGAGGCCAAGGCACTGGCCAGCACAAAGCTGCTGACCGAGCGTTGGGCAAAGGTCGCCGCTCGTTCAATTTTTCGCTTGGCGTCCGCATCAAGACGGAGCGAAAGACGCGAGGATAGTGCTGAAACGGTTTGAGACATAGCCCTCCGGAGCGCATGGGTTTAGTGGAGCAAACCCGAAAAATGTACAGCAAAATGACACACCAAGCAAGATAAGGATCGCAGAAAAAACCTTAAAAGTGACAGAATTCGCCACAGTGGATTTTCAGGAGTTGGAGCGGTTGTCCGCGAAAACGACATCCTGTTCCCCGCCGAAACGTGGACAGAAGTCCGAATCCTGTGTCAGGAACGGGGCGTGGACGGAGTGCCTCAGAATACAGCCTCCGAAGCCATTTTCCAGAAAACTTTATGAGGTGGTCTGCGGTTTGCAGAAGATTGAGGGAGGGCGCGTTTTTGAAAAACGCGCTCACAGAAAAGCACGGGGGATCAAAGGCCATTGGGCTCGGACCATCCTTGGTACACAGATCCATCCTTGGATACATGACCAGTGATCGCCCCGTGCTAAATTCTCGCTAAGTTTTGGAAAGCAAATCGTGAACCAATTCTCAGCGGCAGCTCTGCTTTCCAGTTAATCCACTGATATTCAGGACATTCGCAAACGCTCGGCGGCGGGAGAATTGCTTCTCGATCCTGAGATTTCTTGCCGATCAGCAGGTTTTTCCCTCGTAGGGGCGGGTTTCAAACCCGCCCCTCCAGAAAATCATCGAACACTCCCATGAAGCGCTGCATCTCCGACAGAGGTTGCACACTCATCCGGAAGGTGTGGTCAAGCGGTGTTCCCTGTGGGCGCACCCGAATGTCGTTGCGATGGAGATGCTCCACCAGTTCCGGGGTACGGTCGGGGGCGACCAGCAGGAAGTGCGCCTTGCTGGGAAAATAACGCACTCCGCGCTTCTGAAAATACGCCTCAAGCGCGGGCTTCGCTTCCTCCATCAGATGCCGCACCCGCCGCAGCATTTCCTCCCGCTCATCCAAAACCGCCTCAGCCGCCACAGCCGCCATCATGTTGACATCAAACGGCCCTTGGATCTTCCGCAACTCCTTGATGAACTCCGGGTCGGCGATAACGTACCCCACGCGCAGGCTCGGCAGAGCGAAGGCTTTCGAGAAGGTGCGGAGGACAATCAGGTTCGGAAGTTCCCGGATCAAGCCCGCACAGGTTTCGCCCGTGAATTCGTAATACGCCTCATCCACCAAAACCGGCTGTTCAGGAAAGCGCCGGGCGATCTCCTGAATTTGCTCCTGCGTGACCGCCGACCCAGTGGGGTTGTTCGGGTTGATGAGGACGATGAGCTTGGTGTCGGGCTGGACACTGGCCACGAACTCAGCAAACGGAAACCGAAAATCCTCCAGCGGAAACACCGGTCCTCGCACTTCTGCCCCAATCGTGTTAGCCACCTGTCGGAACATCGCAAACCCCGGCTGCGCTAGCACACAGTGATCACCGGGATCGAGAAACGCCCGCAGCACCAGTTCGATGCCCTGATCGGAACCGTTCGTGAGCAGCAGGTCCTCCGGAGCCGCCCCGGTGTAGTCCGAGAGCTTGTCCAGCAACGGACCGTGCTGCATGTAGAGGTGCAACGGGCCAGAGCGGGCAAACTCGGCCAGCCGCTCGGTCACGGATTCCGGAGGCGGCTGGGACGATTCGTTGAAATCCATGAACTGCTGCCGGGCAGGATCACGTTCATACTGCGGTGGCTCATAGGGGGACATCCGTGCAACAGCGTCCCGGACACGCAGGCTCAAGGGGGGTCTCAGTTACCGAGGGAGAACATGTGTTCGAGGTCGTGCCTCGAATAAGTGTGGAACGCGATCAGCGTTTCCGTCCCGGTGATGCCCACCAATTCGGCGAACTTCCCGGTGATCGTGCTGGCGATTTCCTCGTTGGTCTTCACCCGGACAATCGCCACCAAATCGTAGCGCCCAGCGACCGAGTACACCTCCGAGACCTCTGACATGTCCACCAACCCTTGCGCCACACTGGCGATTTGTGGACGGTCAATGTTCAACATGACGAGTGCGGTAACCATGATTTCCCCCTCGTGTAAAAGAATTGGAACCAATGAAGCGGAAAGCATAGCAGAGCCAATCTCCCTGAGAAAGCGGGAAATGCACCGCAGGCGTTTTTTTTTGAAATCTCCCAATTCCGGCGGCGCTTTGGTGACATCCTCTTGAACTCTTCCAGAAAAAGCGAAATAATCCCGGTTCCCGCTTCTGCACCTTTTGGAGACCCCATGGACCTGATTGTTCGCAACGCAAACCTCCCGGACGGACGCACCGGCTTGGACCTCGGCATCCGTGACGGAAAATTCATCGCCGTCGAACCCGGACTGCAAGCCTCCGCACCCACAGAGCTTGACGCTTGCGGATGCCTCGTCTCGCCGCCGTTCGTGGATGCACATTTCCACATGGACGCGACCCTCAGCGTGGGGCAACCGCGCTTCAACGAATCCGGCACCCTGCTGGAGGGCATTGCGCTCTGGGGGGAACTGAAACCGGACCTGACGGTGGAAGTCCTCCGGAACCGCGCCCTGCGCTTCTGCAAACTCGCAGTGGCGCGGGGGTTGCTGGCGATCCGGACGCATGTTGACGTTTGCGACCCTCGGCTGTTGGCGGTGGAGGCGTTGCTTGAAGTCAAAAAAGAGATCGCTCCCCTGATTGACCTGCAACTCGTCGCCTTCCCGCAAGACGGCTACCTGCGACATCCGCAGGCGGTGGAATTGCTCGCAGCCGCACTCGACAAGGGAGTGGACGTGGTGGGCGGCATCCCGCATTTTGAGCGCACGATGACGGACGGCAAGGAATCGGTGGAGCGGCTCTGCCGGATTGCAGCCGAGCGCGGCTTGCGCGTGGACATGCATTGCGACGAGAGTGATGATCCTCACTCGCGGCATGTGGAAACGCTGGCGTCGGAAACGATGCGGCACGGCTTGCAAGGGCGCGTGACGGGATCACACCTCACATCGATGCACTCGATGGACAACTACTTTGTCAGTAAACTGCTGATACTGATGCATGAGGCGCAGTTGCATGTTGTCGCCAATCCGCTCATCAACATCACGCTACAGGGGCGGCATGACACTTATCCCAAGCGGCGTGGCATGACCCGCGTTCCGGAGCAAATGGCCGCCGGTTTGAATGTCGCGTTTGGACACGACTGCGTGATGGACCCGTGGTACCCACTGGGGTCCGCCGACCTGCTGGAGGTCGCGCACATGGGGCTACACGTTGCGCAAATGACTAGCCGCGAGGGGATGCGCCAATGCTTTGAGGCCGTCACTACCAACCCGGCCCGTGTGCTGGGGCTGGAAGGCTACGGACTCGCCCCCGGAAACGCTGCCGATTTCGTGGTGCTGCAAGCCGCTGATCCCATCGAGGCGATTCGCCTACGCGCCAATCGACTGTGGGTGGTCCGCAGGGGCAAGGTTGTCGCCCAAACCCCTCGGCTGGAATCTGAAGTGCAGTGGCTCGGACAGCCCCACACGGAAAACTTCCTCTTCACTCCGGGAACCCGCACTTGACCAGCAAGAGCCGGGGCGTTACTGTGAAACTCCGGCTCTTCCTGAGTTTGCCACATCTCGTTCCACAAAGACTCCATGCGCTACCTCTGGCCGCTCCTCTTCGTTGGTTTCATCTTCTTGAGCATCGACTTCGCCACCCAGAACACAGCGGAGGTGACGTTGCTTTACACCATCGACTGGCTCAACCTCACCTTCCGCTCCACGCGCCCACTCTTCGTCCCACTTTTCTTCACGTTGGCGTGGGGCATTCTGTTTTGCGTGGTCTATTTTTTCCTGCACCACTCGGTGCTGCTCGGTCAACTGCGGATACAAAACACGGAAACTCGCCGACTCAAGCGGCTCGTGCTGCTGGAACGCGACAAGGTGAGCAACCTCGAACTCCGCATTGAGGAGCTACAGCAAATCACCGAACGGGTGCAGCTTCAGCTTGAATCCCAAACCGCCTTGCTGCCCTCTCCGGAAGCTCCCGCCTCGCAAGGTTGAAGGGAAGGCTGAACAGAAAGTCACTCTCCTGTCACCAATGCCACCTCTTCCGCACTCAAGCCGAACAGCCCAAACACGATGCGGTTGATCTCGCCCTCGCCCTCTGCCAATTCCGCACCCTTCACTTTTGTCGCACCCTCTGCGAGTTCCGCAAGCCGCACCTTCGCCTCCGCAGACGCGGACGGGATCGGGAGTTGCGAGACGTATTGAGCAATGAAGCGGACGCCCCCCCCACGAATCACGGTGCTGATTTTCGTGTAGAACCAAAACATCGTTGAGGAATTCAAGAGGGCACACAGCCATTCAGATTCATACGGAATGAAATACAAGGTGTTCACCAAGTAATGCCCGGATGTTGAATAAGCAAACTCCGCACGTTGCGCAATGTCCGGATAGATGATCTTCGCCTCCGCGAACTCCTGCCAGTAGGCACAACTGCGAAGTTCCCAAAAATATAGTAAAATCCCACTACTGTCCGGGGAAAACAGGCTTGACAGCTTCTAACAGTATGTTTTAACTGAAGAAATAGTCACTTCATGAGTGTTATCGACTTGAGATGTACCCGCCCCCGCATGATGCTTTCCTCTTTCATCTTCAGAAGGGGGAACTCTCATGTACGCAAGCAAACTTG
>LWDU01042040.1_pt1 | contig 20996 bp, 19 predicted proteins | sample 727161 | NCBI WGS metagenome assembly LWDU01 (sample SAMN04566230, study PRJNA314399) | hydrothermal vent metagenome | isolation source: deep sea hydrothermal plume seawater | place: Mexico: Gulf of California, Guaymas Basin | collected 2004-07-11
CCCATGCATTTTCTAAGCCTTCTTCTTGAAGCATTAATAGAGACTCGTGAAGTGCGTACAAGCTGTTAACAGGTGCGGTGTGGTGGTATGAACGGCCGCCATCGCTACCCCAGTAACCCATCACTAAGTTTAAATCTAAAAACCAGCTTTGAACGCGTTGTTTACGCTGCTTAATTCGTTCTTGCGCACGTTCACTAAAACTAACAGGTGATAAGCCCGGTACGCACGATAAGCATTTTTGTGTGCCAGAATAGATGGCATCAATGCCCCAATCATCTACGCGTAACTCACTGCCGCCGACGGAAGTAACCGCATCAACAATGGAGAGGCAATCGTATTGGTGTGCCAAAGCGCACAGTGTTTTAGCGTCTGATAGGGCGCCCGTTGATGTTTCGGCATGAACAAAAGCCAGTACGCTGGCTTCTGGATGCGCTTTTAAGGCATCTTCAACTTTTTGCGGATCAATGGCTTTGCCCCAATCGTCTTGCACCATAATGGCAATAGCACCACAACGCTCTACGTTTTCTTTCATGCGCCCGCCGAACACACCATTTTGGCAGACGATAACCGTATCGCCAGCTTCTAATAAGTTAGCGAAGCAGGTTTCCATGCCAGCGGAGCCGGGCGCTGAAACAGGGAAGGTGAGTTGGTTGTCTGTTTGAAACGCATATTGAAGTAGTGTTTTAACTTCATCCATCATCAGGCCAAAACTGGGGTCTAAATGACCAATAGTTGGGCGTGCTAATGCAGATAATACGCGCGGGTGAACATCAGAAGGGCCAGGGCCCATAAGCGTACGAACAGGTGGGTTAAACGTTGTAATGGTCATCTTTTTATTATCCTTCTATTTTTTGGCCAGCCATAAACATCCATGTTTCAATCACGGTGTCTGGGTTTAATGAAACACTTTCAATGCCTTCCTCCATTAACCATTTGGCTAAATCAGGGTGGTCGGATGGGCCTTGGCCGCAAATGCCAATGTATTTGCCTTTTTTGAGGCAAGCTTGAATCGCCATTGACAGTAATTTTTTAATCGCTGGATCGCGTTCATCAAACAAGTGAGCTATTAGCGCGGAGTCACGATCAAGACCTAAGGTTAGTTGTGTTAAATCGTTTGAACCAATGGAGAACCCGTCGAAGTATTCTAGGAATTCTTCAGCCATGAGTGCGTTAGATGGTAATTCACACATCATGATAAGTTCAAGGCCATTTTTACCGCTTTCAATGCCGTTTTCTTTCAGTAGCTCAGTCACTTGTCGTGCTTCGTCCAAGGTGCGAACGAATGGAATCATAATCTTAACGTTGGTTAAGCCCATTTCGTCACGAACGTATTTAAGCGCGTCACACTCCATGTCGAAACACTCGCGGAATGATTCTGAAATATAACGAGATGCACCACGGAAACCAATCATTGGGTTTTCTTCGTCTGGTTCGTAACGGTCGCCACCAATTAGGTTAGCGTATTCGTTAGATTTAAAATCAGACATACGAACGATAACGGACTTAGGCGAGAATGCCGCTGCGATGGTTGAAATTCCTTCAACCAAACGCTTAACGTAATAGTCTTTAGGGCTGTCGTAGCAAGAAATACGTTTGTTAATGGTGTCTTGTAAATTTGTTGGTAACTCGTCAAATTCTAATAGCGCTTTAGGGTGGATGCCGATCATGCGGTTAATGATGAATTCTAAACGTGCTAGACCAACACCTTCGTGTGGTAATGACGCAAAATCAAACGCACGGTCAGGGTTGCCGACGTTCATCATGATTTTGACAGGAATCTCAGGCATTGAATCTAAGTTGATTTTATTGATTTCGAAATCCAATAAACCTTCGTAAATAAAGCCGGTGTCGCCTTCAGCGCAAGAAACAGTAATCTCTTGGTCTTGTGTAATGTGATAGGTTGCATCGCCACATCCTACAACGGCTGGAATGCCCAGTTCGCGGGCAATAATCGCCGCGTGACAGGTTCTGCCGCCACGATTAGTAACAATCGCAGAAGCACGCTTCATGATCGGCTCCCAATCAGGATCCGTCATGTCGGTGACCAATACATCGCCGTCTTGAACTTCATCCATTTGTGCAATGCTGTTGATAACACGTGCAGGCCCCGCACCAATTTTTTGCCCAATACTACGGCCTTCAACCAACACCTTTGATGTGGCGTTTAATGAATAACGCTCAATTTCTTTACCGGCGCGGCTTTGTACTGTTTCTGGACGCGCTTGAACAATATAAAGCTGGCCATCTAAACCATCTTTTGCCCACTCAATATCCATAGGGCGTTCGTAATGTTTCTCAATGGTGATAGCGATTTCAGATAGCTTTTCAACCTCAGCATCAGTAAGGGAATACACCACGCGTGTTGCAGGGTCGGTATCAATCACTTTAACGGGCTCTTTAGCGTCAGGTGCATCGTCGTACACCATTTTAATCAGTTTGCTACCGAGGTTACGGCGCAAAATAGCAGGGCGACCCGCTTCTAATGTTGGTTTGTGAACGTAGAATTCATCAGGGTTTACGGCCCCTTGCACAACCATTTCACCCAAGCCATAGCTGGATGTAATGAACACTGCATCGCGGAAGCCAGATTCAGTATCGAGTGTGAATAAGACGCCAGATGCGCTAATGTCACTGCGTACCATGCGTTGAATGCCCGCTGACAAAGCCACTTCGCTGTGCTCAAAACCTTGATGCACACGGTATGAAATGGCGCGGTCGTTATATAACGAGGCAAAGACTTCTTTGATTGAATGAATAACGTTTTCAATGCCATCAACGTTTAAGAAGGTTTCTTGTTGCCCAGCAAATGAAGCATCGGGTAAGTCTTCAGCTGTAGCAGAAGAACGGACAGCGACGGAAAATTCGCTGTTAGCGTCAGCCTGCATTTTTGCGTAAGCCTCTCTAATCGCAGATTCAAGCTCAGGCTGGAAAGGGGTGTCGATAACCCACTGCCTAATCTCTTTGCCAACAACAGCTAAGGTATTAACGTCTTCAACATCTAATGCGCTGAGTTTTGCGTTGATTTTATCGTCAATGCCGCTTTGTGATAAAAACTCTCTAAAAGCGGTTGCGGTGGTGGCAAAACCACCGGGTACATCCACACCAACCGATGCCAAGTTACTGATCATTTCACCTAAAGAAGCATTTTTACCACCTACATGCTCTACGTCACCCATGCCTGTCGAATCGAGCCAAACGATGTATTCTTTCAACTTGGTACCCTCTGAATTAGTTTAAAATTGCGTTAATCAACTATTTTAACAAAAAAATCACCCGTATATAAAATGAAAAGTAGAACAATCTTTTTTGTATCAGATAGAACAGCCATTACAGCTGAAACATTAGGTAATAGTTTAATGACTCAATTTGATGGAGTTGAACGTGAACGACACGTTATTCCATTCGTTGATACAAAAGCTAGGGCTGAGGCTCTGAAGAACAGAATTAACGATGGGTATACCTTAAACGAAGGTCGACCACTTGTTTTTAGCACCTTTACTAATGATGATTTGCGAAAGATAGTTTCCGAAAGTGATTGTATTTTCTATGATTTATTTAACGATTATATATCTAGAATGGAAAGTGATCTCAGGCAAGAATCTTCTCATGAAGTTGGCAAAAGCCATGGTTTGGTGGATAAAAGTTCTTACGAATCTCGTATAAGGGCAGTTAACTATGCGTTGGAATACGATGATGGTGCGCGACTTGATCGCTACGACCAAGCGGATGCGATTTTAGTGGGTGTGTCTAGGACGGGCAAAACGCCTACCTCGTTATTTTTGGCGCTTCAATATGGAATCTTTACAGCCAACTTTCCAATTACCGACAGTGATTTGGATAATTACAGTTTGCCTCGCGCGCTCAAACCACACAAAAAGAAATTATTTGGTTTAACGATAAGTGCGGAACAATTGAGCCGAATTCGCGAAGAACGCCGACCAGGAAGCCCGTACGCTTCCTTGCGAACCTGTCAGCGTGAAGTGTCACAAGTAGAAGAGTTATTTCAGTTAGAAAACGTTCCTTTTCTTAATGTAACGTCTATTTCAATTGAAGAGATTGCCGCGCAAATTCGTTTAACGCGAGGGCTGGATGAAAAACATTTCTAAATATTGCATTGCGGGCGTTGGTTATAGCTTCTATCATCCCTGCCTTTGTAGAGAATGGTAGGGTTTTAGTCGATGAGTCAGCAGAATTTTTACCCGGGGCAACGCTGGGTTAGTCATACAGAAACTGAGTTAGGCCTTGGTATGGTGGAGTCTATAGAGGGTCGACATACCACGGTGTTTTTTCCTGCCGTTGAAGAAACACGCGTTTATGCGTTGGATAATGCACCGCTAAGCCGGGTTATATACAGCGCCGGTGATACGGTTCGTCATATTGATGGGGCAACGCTCAGGGTTGGGGAAACTCAGGAACACAACCATTGCATGATGTACCTGTGTACGAGTGAAGACGGTGAAGAAATTGTTCTGCACGAAGTTGATTTAGACAGTGTGGGGGCGTTCAATAAACCGCAAAGTCGTTTGTTTACCGGTCAAATTGATAAAAATAAATTATTTGATTTGCGCCTTAAAACCTTGAATTTTCAACGTACCTTAGATCAATCCTCAAGTTTTGGCTTAACCGGCCCACGGGTACAACTCTTACCGCATCAATTCTATATTGCTAAAAAAGTAACGGAACGAACGTCAGCGCGTATTTTATTAGCGGATGAGGTGGGTTTAGGTAAAACCATTGAAGCGGGTTTAATTTTGCATCAACAATTATTAACGGGTTCAATCGAGCGTGCGTTAATTGTGGTGCCAGACGCATTGATTCATCAGTGGCTCGTTGAGTTACTGCGGCGTTTCAATTTGTCATTTACGATTTTAGATCACGAACGCTGCGATGCGATTCGAGAAGAGGGCGATATAAACCCGTTCGAAACAGCGCAATTAGTGCTGTGCCAGTTATCATTTTTGTCGGAACAACCGAATTACCATGCCATGGCTGTGGCAGCGAATTGGGATTTGATGATTGTTGATGAAGCGCATCATTTGTTTTGGCATGAAGATAACATCAGCAAGGAATACCGCTGCATAGAAGAACTGGCAAGTGAAGTGCCCGGTTTGTTATTGTTAACAGCCACGCCTGAACAGCTCGGCGTGACCAGTCATTTTGCACGGTTACGCTTGCTTGACCCCGACCGTTATTACGACTTGGCCGCTTTTAAAGCGGAGCAGGCGGGCTATCAGCACGTTAATGACTTGATTAAACAGTTATTAGACGCATCGTCAATTGAAGACGTGTTGATAAATCTAGCACTTAAACAGGCCTTGGTTGATTTGTTAGGGCTAGAGATGTTGTCGCAAGATGACATTGAACTGCAAGCCATTATTGATGCGTTATTGGATAGGCATGGCACAGGTCGCGTGTTATTTCGTAATACGCGCGACAATATTGATGTGTTCTCGTCGCGCCAATTACACTCACACCAGCTACCGGAATTGGGTGTAGAGGCTGAATTTGAGTTAGATAGCAACCTTGCCTTAATTAACGCGTTGTTACCTGAAGTATTGTTAGGCGAAGACTGGTTAGATGTTGACCCGCGTGTGACGTGGTTAATGGATTGGCTAGAAGAGAATAAAGATGAAAAAGTGTTGCTTATCTGCGCGCAACAGCAAACAGCAGAAGAGCTGCATGACTATTTAAAAATGTGCACGACCACGGCGGCAGCGGTTTTTCATGAAGGCATGAGTCTAATTGCTAGGGACAGGGCGGCAGCATATTTTTCGGATGCTGAAGAAGGCGCTCAAATTTTGGTATGTTCCGAAATAGGCAGTGAAGGACGAAATTTTCAGTTTGCGCATCACCTTGTTTTATTTGATTTACCGTTAAACCCAGATTTATTGGAGCAGCGTATTGGGCGTTTAGACCGCATTGGTCAAACGGGCACGGTTAATATTCATGTGCCCTGTATCGCCGGCTCAGCGCAGCAGCGGTTAATGAATTGGTACGACAAGGGGCTTAACGCGTTTAGTCATGTTTGTTCAACCGGACACCACGTCTATGCGGCGGTGAAAGAAGACTTGAAAGAGGCCTTATTAGATGACAGTTCAGATGAAGAGTTTAATCTAATTATCGACAAAACAAGTATTTTGATGGCGCAAAGTATTGAAGACATGCACGCCGGGCGTGACTTAATGTTGGAGCTTAATTCGTGCAGAAAAGACGATGCGCAAGCAATTGTTGATGAAATAAGCCTGTCCGCCAGCCATTTAGAATTGTCGCATTACATGGAAGAAGTATTTGAAAGCTTTGGCGTTGAACAGCAATATCACAGTGAAGACAGCATCGTTATTAAACCGACGGGGCATATGCAAGCGGAGAACTTTCCGGGTTTGTCCGAGGACGGGTTAACGGCAACGTTTAATCGGAAAATTGCATTATCGCGTGAAGACTTCCATTTTTTAACTTGGGAACACCCAATGGTTGTTGGTGCGATGGAGCAAATTATCAATAGCGACTTTGGTAATTCTACGTTTTGCACGATGGCGTTACCGCCGATACCAGCCGGTACCTTAATTTTAGAGGCTATTTTCACCACGCACTGCCCAGCGCCTAAACGCTTGCAATTACACCGTTATTTGCCGAAAACGATGAAACGGATTGTGGTTGGTTCTAACGGAATGGATATGACGAATATCCTAAAACCAGAGCACATTGCGTCACGCCTCACGTATGTTAAAAAACCGGTTGCGCTGAACATTATTGAGCATGGGCAAGATGCGATTAAAGCATTGATCGAAAAAGCAGAAGGGTTGGTGGTTGAGCATCAAACCGTCTTGGTTAGCGATAGCCTTGCTGATATGCAACAGCAAGAGTCAGCAGGTTTAGAAAGGTTGCTAGCCTTGGCGCAAGTTAACCCCAATATCCGAGAGTCGGAAGTGGCAGGGCAGAAGCAACGTATTGCAGATTTAACCTCACATATTGCACGGGCATCATATAAATTGGATGCTATTCGGGTTATATTAATCACAGACTAATAACTAAATGCTCTGTAGATAGATTGATGTTTAATATAAAAACCGTACTGATTTTAATGTTTTTGATGGCCAGTTCAGCATCGGCGGCTACAGAATACGCAGACAGTGGCGTGGAGATGATACCGGTTCAAGTGTCGGAACATGTCTGGTATGTCAAAGGTATGTCGGGCGCAGCGACTGAGAACGAAGGGTTTGTTTCAAACGCTGGGTTTATTATCACTTCAGAAGGTGTGGTTGTTTATGATGCTCTGGGTTCACCATCGTTGGGGGCGCAGCTGCTGGGTGAGATTGGAAAAATCACTGATCAGCCCATCGTTAAGCTTATTCTTGGCCATTACCACGCGGACCACATATACGGTGCGCAAGTGTTTAAAGAAGAAGGTGCAGAAGTGCTTGCACCGGTTGGTGTTTATAAATACATAGAATCAACGGTGGGTAAAGAGCGCCTTGAAGAGCGCCGTATTTCATTGTTCCCTTGGGTGGATGATGAAACGTATATCATTAAACCCGATCGACTTGTAAAACAATCGGAAAGCTTCACCCTTGGTGGCGTTACTTTTTTGATGAACATTGTTGGCCCAGCTCATTCCGATGGCGACATGACGTTGTACATTGAAAATGATCGTGTGCTTTTTTCAGGCGACCTTATTTTTGAAGGCCGTGTTCCTTATTTAGGTAGTTCGGATACTAAATTCTGGTTAGAAACGCTTGAAAAAATGGAAATGCAGTCGCTTCAAGGGCTCATTCCAGGGCATGGCGCAGCGGCTAAAGAACCCGCAAAAACGGTCTCGTTAACACGCCGTTACTTGGCGTTTATCAGAGAGAAAATGGGTGAATCAGTAGAAGACCTTCAAGCATTTGATGAAGCCTATCAGCAAACAGATTGGTCTGCCTTTTCCGACTTACCGGCCTTTAAAGAAGCAAACCGTAAAAACGCCTATTTGGTGTACCTTTCTTTAGAAGCAGAAGCGTTGGAAGACTAAGCCGCTTCTTTTCGTAAAAACACCCATTCGTTTTCTGTCGACTGTTCGGCGCAGTACGCGTAACCAGCGGTATCAAATTGCTTGATGTCGCTTGGACTTTCTAAGCGATTTTTAATGATATAAGCGCTCATCATGCCGCGTGCTTTTTTGGCATAAAAGCTGATAATTTTGTACTTGTCATTTTTCCAGTCTTTGAAAACAGGGGTAATCACAGCGGCATTTAGTTGTTTGGTTTTAACCGATTTGAAATACTCGTTTGATGCCAAGTTGATTAAGACGGGGCTTTTTTGATTGGCCATTTCGTCGTTGAGTTTATCGGTGATTTTGTTACCCCAGAACTCATATAAATTCTTACCGCGTGGGTTGTTAAAACGGGTACCCATTTCAAGTCGGTACGGCTGCATTAAATCTAACGGCTTCAGTAGTCCATATAAGCCAGATAAAATACGTAAGTGGCTGTTTGCCCAATTCAAATCTTCTACGGTGAATGTGTTGGCCGACATGCCTTCGTATACATCCCCTTTAAACGCAAGCACAGCTTGTTTGCTGTTATCGAGGGTAAAGGGTGTTTGCCATTCAATAAAACGGTTGCTACTGAGCATACCCAGTTTTTCGCTGATGCTCATCAGCGATGATACATCCGCTGGGGACAGTGTTTTTAATTGATCAATCAATTCAGCAGAGTCATCCAAAAATTCTGGTTGTGAATGCACAACTGTATTAGCAGGGGTGTCAAAATCCAAGGTTTTTGCAGGGGAAATAAGTAATAACATGGTGTTTATTCGCCGTAGTCGTTTTTTACTATTGTACAGGTAAGAAATTAAACAGAGCCAATGATTGTGTTCAAGGCACAGATCATTATTAAACGGTTGATATTGTGCAGTTACATGGTCGTTGCTATTAATTGACTTACGCTGTTACAACGGTTATATTGCGCTGCAATAATTTTAATGTGTTTAACCCAATCAGAGGTTCGTAAATAAATAAATGAATAATTCAGTTGCATTAGTAACAGGCGGTTTAGGTGGTATCGGTTCGGAAATATCAAGAAAACTATCTGAAAATGGTTATACCGTTGTTGCGACAACATTCAATAAGGACATTGAAAAAGCAGACGAATGGATTGCGGAACAAAAAACAGCGGGTTTTGAGTTTATTGTGGAAGAGGCGGATGTAACCAATTTTGAAGCTTGCGGAAAGATGGTTGAGCACGTTGAAAAAACAGTGGGCCCAATTGAGGTGTTAGTCAATTGTGCGGGTATTACACGTGATAGCTTCTTAAAAAACATGGATGAGTCTAATTGGGATGCGGTGTTGTCCACTAATTTAGACGGCGTGTTCAACATGACTAAGAGCGTCTTAGATTTCATGTTAACTCGAGAATCTGGCCGTATTATCAATATCTCTTCTGTCAATGGTCAGCGCGGCCAATTTGGTCAAACAAATTACTCTGCAGCAAAAGCGGGAATGCACGGTTTCACCATGGCTTTATCTCAAGAAGTAGCTCGCAAAGGGATTACGGTTAACTCTGTTAGCCCGGGTTATATTGCAACCAATATGGTGATGGCGATTGATGAAGAGATTAGAGATAACTTAATTTCTCAAATTCCTATGCAACGAATGGGGAAGCCAGCTGAAATTGCTAATACCGTTGGCTTCTTAGCGTCAGGTGACGCAAGCTACATAACCGGTGCAAATATTCCGGTTAATGGTGGCTTATTCACCAGTTTCTAAAAAAATGGTAGTGATTTGCTAAAAAAGCGGTCTTTTGACCGCCTTTTTATTGACAGCGTAAGAACTAACAGATATTACTAGGGTAGCGTTTTTTATATTTAATAACAAAGGAGTGGGGCAAATGCAAAAAGACTTAATCAAACAGTGGGCGAACTTAAGCAAAAAAGCGAATGATTCGCTGAAAAGAATCAACAGTTTAAATACCAAATCCATAAAAAAACTGACTAAATTGCAGATGGACATGGTGTCTAGTTGTTTAGAAGGCAGTGTAAAAAAGGCTAAAGCAGTCACTAAGGCGACCTCAATGGCTGACTTAATGAACTTACAATCGAATTTGTATAAAGAACTGTCAGAAAAAGTATTAGAAAGTGCGCAGAACTCCGTCAAGGTTGCGATGGAAACTAAGCAAGCGATGACTGCTTTAATCAAAGAAGGTTTGGCAGAAGCACCCTCTATGGTTGTAAAACCTGCAGCCAAAAAAGTAGTTGCTAAGAAAGTAGCACCGAAACCAGCAGCTAAAAAAGTAGTCGCTAAGAAAGCTGCACCAAAACCTGCAGCTAAAAAAGTAGTTGCTAAGAAAGCTGCACCAAAACCTGCAGCTAAAAAAGTAGTTGCTAAGAAAGCAGCACCGAAACCAGCACCGAAACCAGCAGTCGCTAAGAAAGCTGCACCAAAACCTGCAGCTAAAAAAGTAGCCGCTAAGAAAGCAGCGCCAAAACCTGCAGCTAAAAAAGTAGCCGCTAAGAAAGCAGCGCCAAAACCTGCAGCGAAACTGCAAATGCCTAAACCATCGGGTCGGCCAATGACCGAAGGTGATGCTAAAAAATAGAAAGATTAATTAAACCCTCTTAGCTTAATGTTATTGATCTAAGAGGGTGATTAACGAGAGGTTACTATGAAAGCGACGATTGAAATTGATGCTACTCCCCAGGAAATGAGGGAACTACTCGGGCTTCCAGATGTTCAAGCCTTACAGAAAGAAGCGATGGAGAAGATTCGCGAGAAAATGTTGGCGGGCATTGAGTCGAATGATATGTCAGAGATGATGAAAATGTACATGCCGATGCCTGAGCAAATGTCGGCGATGGAAGGGTTTCAAAAAACTATGTGGGATGCGATGACTAAGAGCATGACACTATCCACTAAGCCTACGGAAAAATAACGGCGGTTAAGCTAGCCTAACCAGTTGGTTAATGTTTCGATGAGTTTGGCTTGAGTTTTTAGACTGGTAAATGCGCCGATGTGGCCGCCATTTAGTGCATGTTCTTGGTAAAGTTTTGGCTTGATTTGCGCACCTAGTGCACGAGTAGATTCCGGCGGCACGATATGATCTTTAGTTGCATACAAGTTTAAAACAGGGCACTTAATATTCTCTAATTGAACGGGGCTCCCATTAATCGTTAACGTTTTTTTATGCAAACGATTTTGTTGGTAAAAGTCAGTTAAAAATTCTCTTGCGGCAACAGCAGTTAAATCTGGCCCGCTGTTTAGCCAGTTCTCCATACGTAAAAAGGTGTCTAAGTTTTCTTTTTTACTTATCAGGTGTTTAACCTGTCGATACTTCTCGCGATTCAATTGAAATGGCTTGAGTGTTTTAAATAATTGGCCAATTAATTTACCGGATATATTACAGGTGTCATTGGCTAAGGTGTTGACGTTTAAGCCGTTTGTCCACAAGTTCAATGTATTGCCTTCAGCATGAAAATCCACTGGCGTGACCAAGGTTACTAATTTTCGAATATCGCTTGGGTGTAGCGCTGAATAACATAAAGAAAAAACACCGCCTTGGCATATGCCTAGAAGATCAATTTTTTTCTTTTTTGAATGCCGTTTAACTTTCTGAACAGAGCGGTAGAGGTAGCCATTTATGTAGTCATTAAGGCTGGTGAAACAATCGCTGCTATCAGGGTAACCCCAGTCAATAAGATAAACGGGGTAACCATGTTCCAGTAAGCGTAAAACAAGGGATCTTTTAGGCTCTAAATCGACTATAAAAGGACGATTAACCAACGCGTAAGTAATTAATATAGGCGTCTTTTTTTGCTTGATGTCCAGTGCTTGATATCTAAACAGTTTCAACTTGTTTTCGCTGTAGATTAGCTCTTTTGGGCTGGTGCCAACCTTAGGCGTAGATTTCCTATCGGCATGGCTCAATTGGTCCATGAGTAGGATGAAGTCATCTTGCCAAATATCGTCGTGTTGCGTGTTTGTTGTTGGCATTATCGTGGAGCGTTATTTAAGTTTACGAACGCGAGCTGTTAATTTTTCAATGGTGGCATCGGTCTGTTCTTTATATTCTGCAAACTCAAGCCTTAACGTATGTAGCCCCCTTTGCACATCTTGAAGTGCTTGTTGGGAAGGTAGGCCAAATACATTTGCTAGTTGCTCGGATACGCTCTGCTGGTTTTGTTTGAATTTGTTTAACGATTCAAAAAGAGCCTGTTGTGATTCTATGTAGTCGTCTCGTTGACTGATGTCATTAAACGCTTCTTCACCGGCTTTTAGCCAATGTGCGCAGAGTTGTTCGGCGGATTCGTCACCGGTTTCACTTTGTAAGGCTTTAAATCGTTGCATCGCAAGTTGGCTCAGTTCTGCATGAAGGCCCCTCAGTTTGCTGAGATGAGTTTGTAGACTTTTAAAATCATCCTGTATTTGTTGAGGTATTTGATCCAATAGGTGACTAAATGGTTCTGGTGTGGGTGATTGAGAATCACTTTGAGGGACGTTCATCTTAAGAATAAGTGTTAACCAATCCGGTTGTTCTTTATTGGACGTTTTAAAACCGAGCGTATTGGGCAAGTCCCAAAATTTAGATAAGTCATTGTCTTCACGGCTTATATTTTCAATTAGCTGCTGGTAGAAAAGCCCCTGCTCTTGAAAGCTCTTCAAAATATCTTTGTACTCATCTGGTATATTGCCGCCGATTAAGGCGTTAAATTGTTCGAAAACATCGTTATTTTTAGCGGTCATCTTCATTACTTTTCAAGGTTCACTTAAGATTCTATTGAAATAGTACAAATACGTACAGGTGAATTAGAGTTAATGACGCAGTGACATGCACGTTTTGGATGGAATACGCTTGAGAGACCAGTTGTTTATGCCCCACTTTAAAATCTCGTTTGGGCTTGATTCGTTCAGTTCCGTAGGCGGTTTTAAGTGTAGATGTTCGAAAACACGCACCAGAGTTTGACCTATGGGTAAGAAAGAAACATCATCAGCAAAGGTTTGTTTACTTAATTTAGCACCATCGGCACCATTGATCACTGGAATGTGTGCATAGTGAGGCGTGTGTACTTTCAATAGTCGCTGCAGGTGAATTTGTTGGTAAGTACTGTCTAACAGGTCGTACCCCCTTAGAATTTCTGTAATGCCTTGTGCGTTATCATCCAATATTACCGCGAGATGGTACGCATAAATTTGGTCTTTTCGGAACATCACGAAGTCACCAACATGCTTAGCCAGCTCTTGCTCAGTTCTTCCTTGGATGGCGTCGATAAAAGAGACAGTTGTTTGCGGAATTTTTAGTCGAAGTGAGGTTACGTTGCGTTGATTGACCGAATGGTTTAAACAATGCCCATCATAAACGCCGTGATCCGCTTGACGCTCGAATATGTCTTTACGAGAGCACTGACAAGGGTAAAGCAAATTTAGTAGCTTCAAGCGCTCTAGCGCTTCTTGGTAGGCGTCGTCACGTGTGTTCTGGTAAAAAACGGGCTCATCCCATTCAAGGCAATAGGTTTCAAGTGTTTTGAGTATGCTTAAGGTGTGTTCGGGCTTACAACGAAACTTGTCTAAGTCGTCTATTCTGAGCAGCCATTTGCCGTTGTTTGACTTGGCTTGTAGATAACTGGCGACAGCGGTATACAGTGAACCGAAATGTAGTGGGCCAGTAGGTGAGGGGGCAAAACGCCCCCTGTATTCTGAGTTGTTTAAGCTGCTAACCCTTTTGCTTTTCTCTTATTTCATCAAGAGATTTGCAATCAATGCATTGGGTAGCCGTTGGGCGAGCTTCAAGGCGCTTAATGGTAATATCAAGCCCACATGACTCGCAAAAACCATACTCCGCGTTGTCTAACATGATCAATGACTCATCAATCTTTTTAATTAATTTGCGCTCGCGGTCACGGGTTCTAAGTTCCAAGCTGAAATCGGCTTCTTGAGTTGCCCTGTCGGTTGGGTCAGGGAAGTTAGATGCTTCATCTTGCATATGATGAACGGTGCGATCAACTTCACCCATTAATTCATTTTTCCACTGCTTAAGAATGGTTTTGAAATGTTCAATTTGTGGTGGAGACATATGCTCTTCACCCTTTTTCGCTTTGTATGGTTTAAATTGAAGGCGTGAGCCGTCTAAGTTTTTGTTTGTAGCCATTATGTTATTTATTACTCAAGGTTAAAATTCAGCGCGCATAAATATCAGATATTTGTACTTTGTGCAATATATATTTGTTAATTGCATACTCGTGCACATGGTTATCATGCATTAAAATATAGACCTTATTGATGTTTTCTACAAAGGTTTTTTTAATGAATATTGGAAAAGTTTCAAAGCGTGTTGAATCTGTATCACCGTTTTATGTGATGGATATTATGGCAAGAGCTAAAAAGCTTGAAGAAGTAGGGCAAGAAATTATTCATATGGAAGTAGGAGAGCCTGACTTTTCTACTCCGCAGCCAATTTTAGAGGCGGCTAAGAACTTCTTAGATATTGGTAACGTTCGCTATACAACGGCACAAGGCTTGCCTGCGCTACGCGATAAAATTGCTGAACACTATCTGCAAGAATATAGCGTAATAGTGCAGTCAGAGCGCATCTTTATTACACCCGGTGCCTCGGGCGCATTGACGGTTGCATTGGCTGCGCTGTTGGATGCAGGTGATGAAGTCTTAACCGCTGACCCGGGTTACCCCTGTAACAGTAACTTAATTAGATTATTTGGAGCTGATGCAAAAGCAGTAAAAGTAAGTGACGTTGATGACTTTCAATTAACGGCTGAGCACATTTCTCAATCTTGGGGTGGCGCAACTCGAGGCGTGATGATTGCTTCACCGTCTAACCCAACGGGCACGATGGTTGGCCGTGCACAATTGAATGATATTGTGACTGCCGTTCACGAGCAAAAGGGTTTTTTAATATCCGATGAAATTTATCACGGGCTGGTCTATAAAAACCGTGCTGTATCCGCGTTAGAAATAACGGACGATGTGTTTGTGCTAAACAGTTTTTCTAAATTTTTCGGCATGACGGGTTGGCGAATTGGTTGGTTGATTGTGCCTGACTATGCGGTGTCTGCCGCGACGCGTTTGATGCAAAATTTGTATATTTCCGCCCCGACCCATTCACAACACGCGGCGCTGGCGGCTTTTAACGGGGCGACACGGGATATATTGCATCAGCGCCGAGATGAGTTTGAACGACGACGTGATGTGCTTTATAATGGCTTAAAGGCGCTAGGCTTTGTGATTACGAACAAACCACAGGGCGCGTTTTATATATATGCCGACTGCAGTGCGTTTACCGATAACAGTTATACTTTTGCTCTTGAATTGCTAGAAAAGGGTGGGGTGGCAACCACGCCGGGCAAAGATTTTGGGGTGAGCCAACCTGAGAAATACCTTAGGTTTGCTTATACAACAACAATGGAATCTATCGAGTTGGGTTTGCAACGAATCAAACTGTTTTTGCAATCTCGAAAGCCAGTTGATTCTAAACGGTGAAGCCTTTCACAAAGGGATAGGTTTTACTGCCTATAATAAAGAGATGAGAAAATTATACTTGAAGTTGGTGTTGATGCTTTTTGCAGTTGGAATATTAAACGGCTGCTCAATTATTTCTACCGTGGATACGGCTGTTGATGTCGCTTTATTACCGGTAAAGGTAGGCGTGGCAGTGGTTGACGCAGTCATACCCGATGGCGATGATTAGCTTATTTCTCAGTTAACGTTCTTTCCCAAGCGAGGGATGTTTTTACGATAAAGTTTAGGTCATCAAACTTGGGTTGCCAGCCAATCGTTTGGCGAATTTTTTCCGCTACTGAAATTAATTCAGCTGGATCACCTGCGCGGCGGGGCATTTCTTCTACATTAATAGGCGCGCCGTTTTCTTTGTTGATGGCGTTAATCACTTCTCGAACGCTAAACCCATGCCCGTAACCACAATTAAGCGTGGTGGATTCACCGTTGTTTCTGAGGTAGTCCAAAGCATCAATGTGCGCAGCAGCGAGATCTGAAACGTGAATGTAATCGCGAATACCGGTGCCGTCGGGTGTTGGGTAATCGGTTCCAAATACCATTAATTTGTCACGTTTACCGGTCGCTACTTCAGCGGCAACTTTAATCAGTAGCGTCGCGTTTTTAGTGGATTGGCCAATCTGCCCATCGGGATCAGAGCCCGCCACATTGAAATAACGCAGAATAACGTGTTTTAAATCGCTGGCTACGGACACATCGCGAATCATTTGTTCGCTCATCAGCTTTGAACTGCCGTAAGGATTGATGGGCGCTTTTGGCGTCTCTTCTGATGCAAAGCCAGTCTCTAGTTCGCCGTATACAGCAGCGGTGGAACTGAAGATAAACTGCTTGATGCCTGCATCAGAACAGCATTCCAGTAAATTGCGCGTGCAACAGGTGTTGTTTTGGTAATACTTGAGCGGGTTTTCTACTGACTCTGGAACAATGGTGTGAGCCGCGAAGTGAAGAACAGACTCAACGTTGTAGTCTTTTAAAATACGTTTGACGAGTTCCTTATCGCCGGTATGACCGTTAATAAACTCACCGTGTAAGACGGACTGTTCAAAGCCGGTTGAAAGATCGTCTAAGATGACGATGTTTTCGTTGCGTCCACCGAGTAATTTAACGACATGACTGCCAATATAACCAGCACCGCCAGTAACGAGAATGGATGTCCTTGTCATAAATGTGTTCCTAGTAATTGAATCGTCACAGATTGTCCTTTTTTTACGTCGCCCATGTCTTGCTCTAACACAATAAGACAGTTGGCTTTAGACATGGAGCTTAGCATGTGAGAGCCTTGCCTGCCGGTTGGACTAACGGTTAAATTACCGTCAACATTATTGGCGATGCCCCGTTGAAACTCCATGCGGCCAGGCTGTTTTTTAATGGTTTCAGTGGTGGTGGCCTGTAACGTAATGGATTGTTGAGTGCTTTGATGCCCCATTAGTTTTTTTATGGCCGGTAAAATGACTTGTTTGAATGTAACCATGACGGACACGGGGTTGCCCGGCAAACCAAAAAAAGTGGTGTCGTTAATGGATCCAAAAACTAACGGTTTACCGGGTTTAATGGCAATTTTCCAGAGATTAACGTTGCCAATTTTCGCCAAAACATCGGTAATGAAATCCGCTTCCCCGACGGATACACCACCGCTGGTAATAATCATATCGCAGTGTTTAGAGGCTGCTAATAGAACAGATTCCACGGCGTCTTGATTATCTGCGATGACGCCCATGTCGATAGGGGTAACACCAGCGTCTATGAGCATGGCATTTAATGTGTAGCGGTTACTGTCAAAAATCTGTCCAAGCGTTGGTTGCGAGCCAATTGAAACAAGTTCATCACCGGTGGAGAAAAAGCCGACGGTAATTTTTTTAAAAACGGCAACGTCAGCCACACCGCATGAGGCGAGTAAGCCAATATCTGCAGGCTTCAAAGACTCCCCTTTAACAAAGAGTGTTTGATTTTTGCTTGTGTCATCGGCAATATTCCTGATGTTCTCGTCAGGTTTGGCTGCTTGGTTTATTTGAAGAGTGTCGTTAATTCGTGTGGTGTTTTCTTGCATCACAACGCAGTCGCAATCATTCGGAACATATGCGCCGGTAAAGATGCGTATGCACTCACCGTGAGCGAGACTTTCAGTGTAAGGACTGCCTGCCCATGACGTTCCTATGATGGATAAAGGAGTATCAACCGAATCATTGGAATGCATTGCATAGCCGTCCATTGATGAGTTTCTAAAACTGGGTACATCAATAGCGGATTTTATATCGTGATAGACAATGCGATGTAAGGCGTTTTTTAACGATAAGCGCTCGTAACCCTTATTGACGGGTAATCCACTGAGAATTTGAGTTAAGGCATCTTTCAGCGATAATAATCCTGGTGTGGCGCAACAGTCAGTCATTAATTTTTGAACTTAAAAATTGATCAATGACAAAGCCGGCAATTTGCGCTGGGTTATTTAAATCTAAGAGAGGCAGGGACGTTTGTAGATGGCTGTCGCTAGCAATGGCAATAATGGCATCATCATGGGGGTGTAATAAAGGTGAGTTTAACTCAGCTCTGTGCAATTCTATTTTAGGAAACTCTTCGTGCTTGAAACCTTCGACAATGATTAAATTGACCGAGCCAACAGGGAAGCAGTACAGCTGTTCGGCTAAGGTGGGTTCAGTTGACGATAATTCAGTGATAACAGCGCGTCGATGACTGGATACAAGCACAACGGGGGATGCGCCAGCTTTTCTCAAGCGGTAACTGTCTTTGCCAGGTTGGTCAATATCAAAGTCGTGATGGCTGTGTTTAATTAGGCCAACTTTAATACCGCGCTCATCCAAGATAGGAATGAGGCGGCTTAATAAGGTTGTTTTACCCGTGCCGCTGTTTGCAGCAAAGCCAAGTACAGGTGGCTTCATTGTCGTTTTCATTTGTAACTTAATTATTCGTTACATATGAGATGCATTAATCCAAAGGTGAGTATAGATGCTAGCAATATAACCAAGCGCTATAACAGGTGTCCATTTAAGGTGCGATGCAAATGTGTAAATGCCGCGAGCTTGGCCCATTAAAGCAACACCAGCTGCAGAACCAACGGATAGTAAGCTACCGCCAACTCCCGCAGTTAAAGTGACTAATAGCCACTGGCCGTGAGACATATCTGGCTGCATGGTTAATACGGCAAACATAACTGGAATGTTATCAACAATGGCAGACAGAAGACCAACGATAACATTGGCCGTTGTTGGACCAAGCTGGCCGTACATGCTTTCTGAAGCCATTGCTAAATAACCCATAAAGCCTAAACCGCCAACCGCTAAAATAACGCCATAGAAGAAAAATAAAGTATCCCACTCTGCGCCAGCGACTTTTTTAAAAACATCAAAGCTTTCAGCCTCTTGCTTGGGTTTATTTTCGTATCCCATTCCTTGGTCAAAGGCTTCTTCCAAAGCGGGTTGTTCATCAGCTTTTTTCGCTTTTGTTTTTTTCAGGTAAAAGGCAAAAAACTTCAGGTATGCCAATCCAAACATCATGCCTATAGCAGGTGGCAAGTGAAGGAAGTTATGGAAACTAACGGCTGTGACGATCGTTAGAATAAAGAGTACAACAACCGTCATTCCACCTCGTTTCATTTTAATGGCTTCACCCTCAATTGCGTCTGGTGTTCCGTTTGGTATGAAGAAATGCATAATCGCTGCAGGAACAACGTAATTGACAACAGAAGGAATAAATAGAACAAAAAACTCAGTAAATTGAATAATACCTTTTTGCCAAACCATCAGTGTTGTGATATCACCAAACGGACTAAATGCGCCGCCGGCATTTGCAGCAACAACAATAACAACGCAGGTAATAGCAATAAACTTAGGCTCTTTTTTACCAACGGTCAGTGCTACGGTGCACATGATTAATGCAGTGGTTAGGTTGTCTGCAACCGGTGAAATAAAGAATGCAAGTATGCCTAATAACCAGAATAGGGCTTTATAACTGAACCCTTTGCTCACCAGCCAGCCTCTTAATTCATCAAATACACCACGTTCAATCATAGCGTTGATGTATGTCATCGCTACCAATAAGAAGAAGAATAGCTCTGCATATTCAAGGAAGTTATGTCTGACGGCAATCTCTGCCGCATGATCAAAACCGTGTTGCTGATAAACAATGGCGATGAGAATCCAAATAAGACCAGCGGCTAAAAGAACAGGCTTAGATTTAGCTAAGTGTAATTGTTCTTCAAAAATTACTAGGGTATAGGCAAGCCCAAAGATAACCAAAGCAATATAACCAACCGTGTGATCTGTTAGGTCAAGTTGTGTGTGTTCGCCTGGGCTAGCAGAAAAAACCAAAGAAGGTAATAACACGAGAATGAAACCAACTAAGCGAGTTATAAAATTCATTTAATATCCTTAATATTTGAAGGTCAATCCACAAAAAAGTGTTGTACCGTAATGGGTGCCGAGTAAAAGCTACAAAAAATTACTTTTTACATCTGTTAGTTTAGCTAAAAAAGAATAGTTTGTTAGAATTAATATTGAATTTATTAAAAAAATTTTGTACTAAGGGTTAAATAAAGTTAAGGGTTAAATAATGAGAGCACTAATAGCTGTACTTTTTTTTATGAGTGGGCATGCGTATTCGCATGGAAATATCGATAACAAGCACGGTGCTTGTACCTTAATGATTGGAAAAGACCGCGGAATTCACCTGACCGCCTATCAGCCTTCAACCCAAGAAGGAGAAGTGTTTTGTCAGGAAGCGCCTGACCTAGTAGAAACAACGCTTGTGTTGGACTTTATGGAAGAGGATTCGAAAAAAATGCCGTTCTCTTTTTCTATGGGCTACATAAATGGTGATGTGGTTGAGCCGCTAAGTGCGTTGGCCTTAGACACATACCCTCGAGGGTCGATGTTGTTGAAGTTTACGCCGAAACAAAAAGGGATCTATCACGGGAAAGTGATGTTTTTAAATAAAGATGGCCACGATACGAGTAGAGAGTTTGATTTTTACGTTGGTGAGCAACACCCTAATAGTGCTGAGCCAACTAGCACACAACAAATCGTGAAATGGATTGCCATTTTTCTATTGGTGTTTGGTGGCGTTTATGTCATTTATACTAAAAGAGTTAATAGAGAAGATGAGGAATTTTAAAGGCAAATGTGTTGAATTTAAAAGCTACGTAAGTGCTTAAACAATATCAAATAAATCATTGAATAGTAAGTATTTTTGCTTGATTAATTTAGAATCTAAGCCATACTTGAAGAAAAATAAAGAATGCTATTGAAATGAATTCTCCTGAAATCAAGTTTTACGATGAAAAGAAAGCCGTCGTAACGAATATTCTCGACGCTGCGGTTAAGACGCTTGATTTCGATCAAAAGAGTTACATTCAAACAAAAGAAAAAGGGGCTGACACCTAACATACCAAATGTTAGGTGTCAGATGTACGTAAAGCATTGTAAATTAAGTAGAAATAAGCAATTAGAGCTGATGAAATACTTTGTTGCCGGCACAACCGCTAGAACTG
>LWDU01043430.1_pt1 | contig 20995 bp, 13 predicted proteins | sample 727161 | NCBI WGS metagenome assembly LWDU01 (sample SAMN04566230, study PRJNA314399) | hydrothermal vent metagenome | isolation source: deep sea hydrothermal plume seawater | place: Mexico: Gulf of California, Guaymas Basin | collected 2004-07-11
TTAGCATTTTTTTTACAAGATAAGCTAGAGTTCAAAGGGTTTGTCGCAACTGCAGGGTTTAATTTGGATTATGTAAATCCTAATGGGAATTGGGTAGTTTTGGATGTGTATGACGATGATTTTTTTTCTTCAAATTTTTCACCTGAAAACGAAGAAGACTTTTCCAAAGAAAGCATCAAACCAAATATAATATTAAGCCCTCGCCTTGCAATATCACATCCAATAACTGTGGTATCTAAATTATATTTTAATTATGGTCATTACCGTCAAATGCCTATTGCACAAGATTTGTATAGAATAAGACGTGGGAATGGAAATGAAGTAATTAATATGGGTGATCCAAGTTTACCACTGGCAAAAACCATTTCTTATGAATTAGGTTACGATCATGCTTTAAATAATTTATTCTTAATCCATTTATCTGCTTACTATAAAGATATTTCGGACCAGCAGGATAATACACAATATATCAGCGCCAACAGTAAAGTGATTTATTATCAGTTGACGGCAAATAGCTATGAAGATATTCGTGGTTTTGAGCTTGATTTATCAAAAGTACAGGGAGATTGGATAACAGGCAATATTAATTATGAATACAGAGTAAATACTTCGGGATATTATGATGTAAAGAAATATTTTGAGAATCCAGCTGACCAAAGAGATTATTTATCTAAGAACCCAAAGCAGGAGAAACCTCGCCCACTACCAAAAATTAAATCTGTTATTGACTTGCATACTCCTTTAAAGTTTGGGCCAAAAATTGCAGGACAATATGTTCTGGGTGATTGGCATATGAATTTGATTTCTTCTTGGCGGGAAGGTAGTTGGTTTACATATAATCCAAATAATGTTCCGGGAATAGAATATAATGTTCAATATAAGAATAATTATAACATTGATATAAAAATTGCGAAATCATTTTATGTGGGGAATCTTCGATTAAAACTTTATGCGGATATTTATAATGCATTCAATATTGAAACGTTTTCAGGATATGGATTCGAAGATGGTTTTGATTATAATTATTATATGCAGTCTTTGCATATACCTGATAATGTTGCCGGAGAATTAGGGTATCATAATTTTAATGGAGAAGATGCTCCGGGAGATGTACGAGAAGACGATGTGGATTTTGTTCCAATGGAATGGGTGTCTGATATAAATAATGTATCAAACCCAAGTAATAGGCCCATATATTTTGATGATGAGTCAGAAACATATATGAAGTGGACTGAAGAAAGTGGTTGGTCTGAAGTGAATAAAAGTTATTATAGCTGGGTTATGGATAACAAAGCATATATTGATATGCCTAATATTGACCATTATGTTTTTCTTAATCCCAGAGATATTTTTATGGGAATTAACATTTCATACGATTTTTAACCAATGAAGAAATTATTTTTAATAGTCATTCCTTTCTTTTTTAACATTACGAATATTTTAATTGCGGAAGAGACCAAATGGATCGCAATCGGAGATATGCATAATTGGTTTTCTGAAGCAGGCTGCGAGATTGAGGTAGGGAGAACTGGTCAAATCACAGATCAGCAGGACGGACTTAGATGGCCTGCGTTTTATTCTGTCCAAGATAATCAAGCAGCAAAAGCTATGTGGTTGGGGGCTGAAAATTTCTATGATCCAAAAGCAGAAAAAAACTTTGATCATAAAGTTGTACACGTAGGTCCGAGATTTATTGATGAAAAAAATGAGATAATGCCCGTTGATTTCACATTATACGGAAGATATGATCATCCCCGGGTGTTTGTTGATGGGACTCCTGCTACGAATACAACTTATACTGATGTTGTGGATGTTATTGATGAGTCTTTACCGGTCGAAAGGATGCTCTTCAATAAAGTTCAAACATCAATGGGAATAGAAATGACTCGAAAGATTTATGCTTTTGCCCATCAAGACCATCAAAATTATTTTATTTATGAAATCGTTTTTAAGAATAACGGTTGTTACGATCCAGAATGTGAAACACAATATGAACAAACGGTAAATGGATTTATGGCTTATTTCCAGTATAGATATGCAATCAGCCGAGAAGGGATGGTTTATGATGGAAATTGGCTCCCCCAAAGTGCTGCCTGGGGACATAATACCATGAATGAAGTCATTGGAGAGCACCCTGAAAGCCCTATGGCGGCTATCGACCAGTTTTATGATGATGAGGAAATAATGAGAGCAATGTTTTCTTGGCATGGTTATCATTCAGGTGCAGGATTTGATAATATAGGCGGTCCAAATAAACCGGGTGATGGCCGACTTGGAGCATCGCAGTTTACCGGTGTTGTCACTATTCATGCAGATAAAAGTCCATCAGATAATACAGATGATTTAAATCAGCCGTCCACCACATGGTATATGCTTTCCGATGACCCATTGACAGATGCAGGCAATGACCAATATAATGCTGGTCGTATGACGGAAGAATACAATTATATGGCCCAAGGACATCCAGAGCAAAACCAAGCAGAACAAGTAGGCTCGGGTTATGCCAATAGTTTTAGTCCGGGAGGTGTAAGCAATCCAGGTGGTACGTCACAAGGTGTAGGCTATGGCCCTTATACTTTAACTCCAGGTGATAGTATTCGAATTGTTTTTGCTGAAGCAGTAGCTGGCATTGATCGTAAGAAAGCTTATGAGGTTGGTATCAATTGGAAGAATGATATCAACACAGATAATTTCCCTCCAAATCCTTCAGATGTACAACAATACATGATGACTAATTATAGTCGATCTCAATCAGGTCAAGATGGATATAAAAATGCCTGGGTCCTTACGGGTGTTGATTCATTAATTAAAACATTCAAGCGGGCTAGAGAAAACTTTAGATCAAACTTTGATATTGTTTCACCACCACCACCACCAACAGATTTTTCAGTTTCTTCAGGGGGGGATCGGATTGCATTAGAATGGTCAAATAATGCTGAAAGCTATCCGAATTTTAGCGGATACAAATTAACACGGTTTAAGTTTAAACCGGACACGACCATTTTTTATTATGACATTAATACAGGTGACATAGCCGATATTGATGAAAGTATTGTTCAAATATGGGACTTTGCTCCTGGAGAGAATTCGTTTGATGATAAGACACCAACCAGAGGGTTTGATTATTTTTATTTTTTGGAAGGAATGGATGATGGATCGCAAAACAACGGTGTTCCATTAACAAGTAGTAAATTTTTTACCATTACAAATACGCCCGCCTTTTTAAAACGTACTCCCGGTGAATTAGAAGATTTGCGTGTTGTTCCTAATCCATATAATATTGCCAGTAGAGATTTGCAATATGGAATTTCTTCCCCGGATAAACTTATGTTTTTGAATATTCCGGGTGAATGTACTATAAAAATTTTTACTGAAAGAGGTGATTTAATACAAACAATTGAACATAATGACGGAAGTGGAGATGAAGCATGGAATTCATTAACTTCATCCAGACAAGTTGTGGTAAGCGGGGTGTATATTGCACATGTTGAAACACCAAAAGGTGAAAGTACAGTTAGAAAATTTATGGTTATCAGATAAATGATTAAAAAATACAAAATTTTAATATTTATCATTTTCACTTTGTTTTTTGGATGCGATGATTTTAAAGAAGAATCATTTTCAATGAGCGAAATTGATCAACGTGCTTGCCAACAATTAAATGCAGATTCGCTGGCTCTAGAAAATGTTGCTGTTGGATTAGATACCAGTTTTGTAACTATGACTGATTCGATTGAATATTTAAAATCATTAGACTCCAGTATGATTAGTATCAGTTCAGATCCATGGTCAGTTCGCATAAGTAGGGATACATGTTTTTTATCTCTGAATGGATCAGGAGAAACATTGATTGTTATTAATGAGTCTGTGAACCTATCTCTTTTTTCAGAAAATGGAATAAACCTGCCTCCCGAATCACATATAATTGAATTAAGTACTGTATCGGAATGTCCCGAAATGAAATCAAGGTATATTTTCGATCTTACCTCCGGTGATTATTTAATGAGAATTACAGGCGGTAAATTGATAAAAACACTTTTTGTGATTATGAGCAATGAATAAACTACTTTTTATAAAATTCAGTATTTTAATTGCATTCTTATCAACATCTTTATTGATAAGTGCCGATAAAAAGCTTGCTCAAACCGGATTTCAGTTTTTGAGTGTAAATTCAGATGCCAGAGCAGGTGCCATGGGTGATGCTATGACTACCATATTTGGACAATCCAATTCTCTGTTTTTTAACCCAGCCGGAATGTCGCGTCAAAACAGTTTTATAGATGCATCATTAAGCCAAAATCAATGGATTGCCGGTATAAATCATAATGCAATTAGTGTATCATCCGCTCCTTCGAATGGTAAATATGGCGTGTTTGGAATTAGTTTTATGCATGTTGATTACGGTGAAACACAGGGAACAATGGTTTGGGATAACACTCAAGGATTTATAGATACTGAAATAATAAAACCTTCTGCGATGGCTCTAGGGTTGGGATATGCAAAATTGTTATCTGATAAATTTTCTGTGGGAGGGCAAATAAAAACAGCCTCCCAATATTTAGGAAATAATGTTGTACCTGAATCTGATACAACTCAATCTGTTGTAAAAAATATTGCAGACGCTGCTGCATTTGATTTTGGTACGATTTACGAAACAGGTTGGAAGGGATTTTCTTTTGGTATGTCTGTTCGGAATTTTTCTCAAGAAACAAAATTCCATACTGAGGGATTTCAATTGCCACTCACATTTACCATTGGTGCTTCAATGAATATAATGGAATTCCTGTCATCAAAATCATCATTTCATCAATTGATTTTATCCGTTGATGCGTTACATCCGAGATCGTATAGTGAGAGGATCAATATTGGTATGGAATATAGAATGATTGATTTGATAAATATTAGAACTGGTTATTTATTGAATTATGATGAGCAAAATATTACAGCAGGTTTTGGCGTACATAAGCATATGGGACATCTTTTTATAAGTGTAGATTATGCTTACACACCTTTTGGTGTTTTTGATAATGTGCAGCGTCTTTCAATAAATTTCTCTATCTTTTAATAATATGAAATTGACATTATTACATTTGAAAAAATTATTATTTTACATTATAATTATGGCTGTTTTTACAAGTTGTGATAATGATCAGTATCCTGAAGATATTTGGGATCCGGATGACCAAGGAGCGCCGACTCCAATCATTACATCTGTTTCTCCTTTCGATAGTGCTTTTGCAGGATCAGATATAATTACAATTAATGGAGAAAATTTTAGCTCTGATATAGATGATATTCTTGTGTATTTCAACTCTGACCTGGGTGAAGTGCTTGAATCATCAAAAACAGAAATTATTGTTAGTCCACCGAATATTTTAGCTGATAGCGTCATTATTAAGATAGCTGTGAAGGGCGCATTTCTTTTCGGTGAATATGACCGATATTATACACTTTACCCTAGGATTATCAAATACGGCAACTTTGATCCGTTTGAAGAAAGTGCTTGGGGTTTAGAAGCGGATAATGAAGAAAATCTATATGTTGGTTTATTTATCTTCCCTGAAGGCGATATTGAAAGACTGACTCCACCGAATGCCGAAAGAGATAGTTCTTTTATCCACTCATTGTTACCTACTCCGTCAAGTATGCGAATTGGGCCAAATAATGATATTTATTATCTAGACAGTTTTAATCCATATCTTCTAAAACAAAATTTAATTTCTGGAAGCCCTTCTTTTGGTGTACTTCCAGGCAATGTTGCCGATTTAGATTTTGATGTAAATGGAAATCTATATTGTGGTGGTAGTGGAAATGCTATTTATACTGTCCAAACAGATTTGACGTACACTACGACTGCCGATTATTCCGATATTAATATTGTAGCAGTCCGTGTGTTTGATAATTATCTGTATGTTGCAGGTAATTATCTTGGTGAGGATGAAGAAATCCCATCAACAGGCATTTGGAGAAATCAAATTACATCTTCATCGGGATCATTAGGAGAAAGAGGATTAGTCTTGGATTGGGTCGAAACGAGTGGCACTAATTCAAAAATCACATCTTTAACTTTCGATGAAACAGGGAAAATGTATATTTCATCCGATGGCGATATTGGAGTCGCAACTGTGGATGTGAGTGGCAGTTTTGACTTACTATACCCTAAAATTGTTTTTGGACCTATTGTTAAAATGACATGGGGTGCTGGAAACTATTTATATCTGAATTATCGGGGAAGTACTCGTGCAATTTATCGTTTAGAATTGTCTGTATTAGGCGCTCCGTATTACGGAAGACCGTAAGTCAATTAAGAATGACAAAATGGGGAACCCCACTCCCTCTATTTCTTGTCTCCTTTTCCTGTTTCTATCCAGTGCTTTATTTGGTGGAATCACTGGCAAAATAAGCGGTAAAGTCATTGATGCACAATCCGGATACCCTCTTATTGGTGTGAATATCGTCATTCTTGGAAATGATGTAGGAACTGTTTCAAATCAATCCGGACTATTTTCTATTATAAATATTGAGCCGGGTACATATTCAGTTCAAAGCTCAATGATCGGTTACGCTGAGGTAACTATGACCCAAGTTGACGTTGTCATGAATCAAACTACAACAATCAATTTTTCACTTGAACAAAAATTTATACAGATAAGTGAAATTGTTGTAGAAGCGAAAAAACCATTGGTTATTCATGATGTTTCTTCTAGCAGAATGGACTATAGTTATGAAGAAATTATATCATTACCCGTTTCTACATTTTCTGAAGCAATTGGTTTTCAAGCCGGTGTTCAAGGATTATCCATACGAGGTGGTGGACAAAACCAAACAGCCTTAATGATGAATGGGTTTTTATTAAATGATGAACGATCCAATAATCCATTCGCATCTATAAGTTTGAATTCCATTAAGGAAGTTCAAGTTCAAACGGGCGGTTTTAATGCAGAATATGGAAATATTAGATCAGGAATTATTAATATCATTACAGATGATGGGAATTTTGAAAAAATAGCAACCGCAATTACCATTAGACAAAGTCCGCCGGCACCAAAACATTTTGGTGAATCTATTTATGGTGAATCCTCTTATTTTCTGCGTCCCTATTTAGATGATGATGTATGTTGGGCGGGAACCGCAAATGGGAATTGGACCCAATACACACGAAAACAATATCCTTCCTTTGAGGGTTGGAATTCTATTTCTGAAGCGACATTTGCGGATAATGATCCAGCCAATGATCTAACACCACAGGCATTACAACAAATTTTTAAGTGGCAGCATCGTCGGAATGGCGTGATTAAAAAGCCAGATTATACAATTGATTTTGCCATGGGAGGGCCTGTTCCATTTCTATTTAATCGATTGGGCAAACTGCGTTTTCATTTAAGTCATTTTTCACGGCAAAATGTTTTCATTTTTCCATTATCAAGGGATAGTTATAATGATGACGTAACGAACATGAAATTGACGAGTAATCTAACGAAGAGCATGAAATTAACCATCATGGGACTTGTCGGGAAAACCCAATCCACTTCTCCATATAATTGGAAAACAACACCTACCGGATATGTGTTGGAAAATACCTTTTCTGTGGCAGATTTAACCAATAGCAGTAGCGGAGATGCTATATTATTTATGCCGGGATTTTTCAGTCCTACAGATATAAATAGAACCATGTTTGGGATAAAGATTAATCATATGCTGAAAGCAAATATGTTTTATGATTTAACACTGCAATATTTTCAGAATAAATACAATACATTTCAAATTCCGGAAAGGGACACATCGAAAACAAATGAAATTATTCCCGGATATTTTGCAGATGATGCACCAAATGGTTATTGGGGACATAGCGTTACAGGAATTGATGGAATGATATTGGGCGGATGGATGAATTTAGGTCGAGATAAAAGTATCAATTCAACTGCACTATTAAAATTTGATTTAACGAATCAGTTGAATTTAAGCCACCAATTGAAAGCCGGTTTTCAAATTGTCGTAAACCATAATGATATAAAATCATTTACTGAAAATCCATCCATGAGTACATGGAATCGAAGTTTGGAATATACTTCTATTCCAATACGAGCAGGATTTTATGTACAAGATAAACTTGAGTATGAAGGATTTATAGCAAATGCAGGAATTAGATTTGACTATATGGATGCCAATTCAGTGAATTATGATTTGGAAGATTATGATGAGTTTTATGAACAAGGGAATGGATATTTAATTGAAGATGAAGCACCTTCAGAAGAGTCTAAATCGACTCTGAAAGTCAGTCCAAGACTTGGAATTTCTCATCCCATTACTGAATCTTCAAAACTATATTTTAATTATGGACATTTTCAAAGTGAACCGGCGTCTTCATATCGATTTAGAATTCAGAGAGAATCCAATGGACTGGTGACATATATGGGTAATCCAAATATGATTTTTGAACAGACAATTGCATACGAATTGGGGTATTCGCAATCTTGGAAAAAGTATTTACTCAATATATCCACTTATTATAAAGATGTTACGGACGAACCAAATTGGGTTTATTATGGGAATATGGGACGTTCTGTCTCCTATAAAAAGGCCGAAAATAATGAATATGAAGATATTCGTGGATTGGAAATAACTCTCAACAAAAAAGTGGGGAATTGGATTACTGGATTTATTAATTATACGTATATGGTTCGGTCCTTCGGCTATTTTGGTTTAACAAATTATTATCAAGACCCCCAAGAGCAACAAGAATATCTTCAATTGAACCCTTATCAGGAACGTCCCCATCCTTTACCCTATTGGAGAGGGAATTTTCAATTTTCTATTCCAGATAATTATGGTCCTCTTGTACATGGTTTATTTCGACTTTTCGGTGGATGGAAATTGAATATTCTTGGTTCTTATAATACAGGGACATACGCAACGTTTAATCCTAATTCAATTCCGGGAGTTGTTGACAATATTCAATGGAAAGATAGATATAATGTGGATTTAAAATTCAGCAAGTCCGTTACAGTTAAATCTATAAAAGCGAAAATATTCTTAGATTTCAGCAACGCATTAAATTCAAAATTTATGAGTTCAGCCGGATTTTCTGATTACTACGATTATTTAGATTATATTGAATCATTAAATTTTTCTTGGGAAGACGGAGATGAGGAAGGAAATGACAGGGTTGGGGAACATAGAAATTGGAATATAGAGTATGATCCACTGGAATATAATCCGGGAAATGATTCGGAAATAAAAGCAAGAAATGATGAACGGAAAAGGACGAAATCGTATATTGATATGCCGAACATAAAGGCGTTTACATTTCTTAATCCAATTAAAATTACATTCGGCTTTACATTGACATTATAACTTTATGTTAAAATTATTTCAGATATCAATATTGACAATTGGCCTAATTTTTGGTCAAGTTACAGAAACAGAAACTCGTTACGTAAAAGTGAGTTCATTGCAGAGCCATTTTTCTGCGTATGGTTCCGAGCGGGCATGGAATAATTCTTACTACGAAGGATTACGTTGGCCAGCGAATTATCCATACCAGGATAATTCAGTAATAAAACGAACTTGGATTGCCACAGAAAATTTTGTGGATGATGGTAATTATAATTGGGGGCATTACGGAATTTATTTTGCATTAGATTATGTTGGACTTTCGTTATTTCCCATGGTGTTGACTCAATCTGCAAAGTTTATTATTCCCACAGTATACGTAGATGGTCAAGATATTCATGCAGTGAATGCAGATGAAATTGATGAAATAAATCCAGATCAACTTGCAGATAGAATTATTACGAATGTGGTTAATACATCTATGGGCTTAACCATGACTCGAAAAATGTATGTGTTCAGCCAGCAATACCATGATAATTATTTCATAAAAGAATTCACATTTACGAATACAGGGAATACTGACTGGGATGATGAAGTTGAATTAAGTGCACCATTAAATGGCGTTCGAATTGGGTGGGGAACTAGATATAGTTGTGGCAGAGAAGGCACATTCAATATTGGCGATGGACAATCATGGGGTAAGCATTCGTGGGTTACGGTTCGGGGCGAAAATTATACCGAACACATGAACGATGTTATTGGTGAATCTAATCCTATAGTTGATTGGCTGCGTTGCGGATTTTCTTGGGCAGGACAATCAAATGTTAACGGATACAATAATATTGGCGCTCCAGATATCAGAGGAAATGGACGATTAACATCACCGCATCATGTTGGGTCAGTTGTTTTACATGTTGATAAAACAGCAAGTGATGCTACAGATGATTCGGAGCAGCCTGCATTTTTAGGTTGGCATGCCGGAGATACGTATCCGAAAGTAGGGAATCTTCAATTAACCGATGAATTAAATATGTCTAAAGTCTATGATATGTTAAGCGGGAATCCTCATGAAGGATTAGGAGGCACGGATCGATTTGATGAAACAACTTTGGGCGAAGGAAATGATTATTTAGTTCATTCACCAGACCCCTATACAACTCATAATGATGGTGGAGGAACCAATGTTATGATAACATATGGCCCTTTCGATTTAGCTCTCGGTGAAAGTATTACGATTGTTGAAGCAGAAGGGATTAATGGTTTGAGCCGAAAAATGTGTGAAATTATTGGTTCGCGATGGAAATTAGCTTATGATAATTCAAGTGATAATGGTCCGTTTATTTTACCCGATGGAACTGAAACGACAGATAAAACGATTTATAAAAATTCATGGGTTTTTTCCGGAAAAGATTCTCTTCTACTGACGTTTGGAAGAGCAAAACGGAATTATGACCTGAACATGGAGATTTCTCAACCGCCATTGCCGCCCACGTTATTTGATGTCAAATCCGGAGGAGATAGAATTTACTTGTCTTGGGAACCAAGTCCGTCAGAAAATGAACCTGATTTTGTCGGATATAAAATATTCAGAGCTGTTGGAAAACCGGATACTACATATGAAGAAATCTACGATGTAAATTCCGGTGTTTATTCATTTGATGATCTGACGCCGGTAAGAGGATTTTCATATTATTATTATTTAGTAGCTTATAATGATGGATCTAATAATACATCCGGATTGGCTAATCCAACAGGTCCACTCATGAGTAGTCGGTTTTATACAAAAACTACAACTCCTGCATTTTTAAGGCGTAAAGCAGGTAATCATCTTGATGAAATTCGTATAGTCCCAAATCCTTATCACATTGGAGCTGGTCGTCTACAATATTCTGGTGAAAAAAATAAAATTATGTTTTTGAATCTTCCGCCTCAATGCGAAATAAAAATTTATACAGAACGGGGAGATTTGATTAAGTCTATTAATCATAAAGATGGAAGTGGCGATGAAGCTTGGGATTCTGTCACCTCCACGAGGCAGTTAATCACCAGTGGTATTTATCTGGCAAATATAAAGGTTACTGAAGCAATGATAGATGCAAATACCGACGAAGTATTACTAAACAAAGATGAGTTAATTATTAAAAAGTTTATTGTAATAAGGTAAAATATTTATTAAAATAGTGCATGATTTTCTCAAAATATCTTTGTTTATTTTGAATAATCATTTTTTTACATACTGTAATAATAACAAAAACGAAAGGAGTCAATTATGACTAAATGGTTAACAAGAATAGCACTTTTACCTTTGTTTGTTGTCAGCTTGATGGCTGACGATTGGCAATTTCAAAGTGTCTTCCACGATTATCAATTACCTAGAGACGATGGATATGGAATTCATGGTACTGTTGTAGCGCCAGATGGAAATGTATGGGTCGCTATGCACGGGCCTTTAGCAGGAGATACAATATTTGTTGATGATGGTGCGGGTGTAATTGATACTGTAACAGTTCGCCCAATTCATGTTTTTACACCAGCTGGAGAACATGCGTCCTATTCACCGATACGATTTGTTGGGAGTACAACAGCTAATAATCTTGATACTCTGACATACAGTGGTAAAGGTATGTGTCTTGACATAGACGGTAATATCATTTATGCAACGAATAAACTCTATCGTTTTAATTATCAAACAGGTGAAATGTCGCATTCATATGATGTTGCATATGATGAATCCGGTACATTGTCTGCATTGTCAGCACCATCAGTTGATCAAGATGGAAATATTTATGTCGGTTGGGTCTCAGGAGCTACAAAGCCTATTGTTAAGGTAAGCTCAGATTTCGGTTCACAAAGTACTGTAGCTGCTACGGGTATTAGTTACAATCGTGCCACTTTGGTGACACCTGATGCAAACCGAATTTTCTTAGGATCAACATGGAATGGTGTTGGTGTAACTGTATTAGAATCAAATTTACTAGGAACGGCTTACGATAGTGTGGATACATATGGTAACGTCATGGTTGCGGACACTACTTCTTTAGGTGCAGACACAACGGTTCAAGTAAATCTGTGGGTTGAAGCGTTAGAATGGAATCTTGGTGTTTTATGGGCAGGTGAAACAGATCCTGCATGGTCAAGCCACCCACTCGCAGGAAGTTGGGTTGGTCTAAATCCAACAACTGGCGCTATAATAGATACATTGGGAATTGGTACTACAGTTTTAGCTGCCGATGATGCATCTGCATTAGCTGCCACGGGTGTTACATGTAATCCTCGAGGTATAGGATCATCTGTTGATGGTTTGACACTTTATGTAAGTGATTTTTCAACAAACGTAATCCAAGTTTGGACAAATACTGATCCTGTAACAGTTGCAATCGATGAAGAAGGTAATGCACCTATTGTTGCTGAAGGTTATGCATTGTATCAAGCATATCCAAATCCATTCAACCCCTCTACAAAAATCAAATATGAAGTTGGCAGAACGGGTAATGCAAAAATGGAAATTTTCAATATGAAAGGTCAACTTGTTAGAACATTAGTAAACGAATGGCATTTCAATGGTGAACATGAAATTGTTTGGAATGGAAGAGATAATTCTGGAATGCGAGTTCCTTCAGGAACATATATTTACAGATTATCTTCAGTTGATGTTACTTTCTCTAAAAGAGTTACATTGTTGAAATAATTTAAATTTAAAAACAACTGATAAAAAAGCCTCTGTTTTCAGGGGCTTTTTTATTGGTAATCTCAAAAAAAGAAATGGAAAATAATCGCCTAATTTATATACGTTTTTTTTACGTTTTATGTCTTTTTACAACTGCATTATCTGAAGAAGCTTCAGTAAAACAAATTGATCAGTCTATTGCTTTACAAATAGATAGTAATTTGATAAATCCAAAATTTTCACCTGATGGGAATTTTATTTCGATGACAGGGCAGCAGTATAAAGGTATTTTTCTATATAATGTGAAAAGCAAAGAAATCAAACAATTGACGGATGAACTGTCGGCAGGTTTTGTAATGAATTGGTCTAAAAATAGTAAATGGATTTTATCAAAGCCGGCAGTTTTTAATAATAAAAGACGATTAAACAGTATTGTTATCTATAACATTATGAACGATGATAGAAACATCATTATTGAAAACAAAATATCATTTCCCGGAATTCCATCATGGAGAAATAATGACAATCTTATAATCATGAATGGAGGAAAAAAATTAAAATTATTTCAATCAACATTAGAAAATGAATCAACTAATTCCTCAGGTAAAATAATATATTCTACAGGGGATTCAATTATTGAATATGATTTAAAAAGAGAAAATATAAAGATTCTTTTTCATGGGAAGGGAGATATTTTAAATCTTCATCTATCGCCGGATGAAAAAAAACTCGTTTTTGAAGTGGTAGGTGGAAACCTATGGACATTAAATATTCAAACACTCAAAAAATCAAATTTGGGCATAGGACATGAACCAGCGTGGAATTCTAGAAGTGATAAAATTGCCTATATGATAACAGAAGATGATGGTCATGTTATTATCTCATCGGATATTTTTGTGATTAATGCAGACGGGAAGGGAAAAATCAATATTACAAATACAGTTAATCAACTAGAAATGAGACCCGATTGGGACCCGGATGAGAATTGGATTATGTATGATTTAGATGGAATGGGTTCAATACAAATGCAAAGAGTAAAATAAAAAGTGATAAATTTTTTTGTATTTTTATTGATGATAATTCCATCTTTTTTCTTTGCACAAGTTACAGGATTAAATGGCTGGAATATTTTTATTGACCCCGGACACAGTCAAACTGAAAATATGGGTGTAAATGGATATTCTGAAGCGGAAGAAGTATTACGAGTGGGATTGCAGTTACAGGATATTCTATTAATTCAAACAGATATAGATACTGCTTATATTTCCAGAACCAATGATCAGCAGCAGGTCTCTCTTTATCAAAGAACTAATCACGCAAATTCTTTGGGAGCATCCTGGTATCATTCCATTCATAGTAATGCCGGTGCGTCTGATAACAACAATACGTTATTATTGTGGGGTCAGTTATATAATGGAAATCCGGATCCTCCAGTGGGAGGTGAGGAAATGAGTAATTATATGATTGATGTTTTAACCAGAACAATGCGTATTCCAACAATCGGATCCTGGGGTGATTGTAGTTTCTATACATGGAGTAATTATTGTGAGAGTTCAGGTGGGCCTTATTTATATGTAAACCGAAATACCAATATGCCCTCTGAATTAAGCGAAGAAGGTCATCATACAAACCCAACTCAAAATCAATTATACATGAATGAAGAATATAAGCGAATGCTTGCATATTCCTTTTATTGGTCTATTTTAGAATTTCATGAAATTGATCGTCCTTATGTTGGTATATGCGCTGGAATAGTTTCAGATGTTGAAAGCGGGCTATCAATCAATGGAGCAAATATTGAGATTGGCGATATGTCTTATACGACAGACACATACGAGTCCCTCTTTAATATATATTCAAATGATCCCAATGAATTACGAAATGGTTATTATTTTTTTGAAGGACTGGTTGACACAACATTAAATATCATTGTTTCTGCTGATTATTATTACAGTGATACAACATCCGTTTCTATACTTGATACATTTATAACGTTTCATGATAATGAACTATTGTCTAGTCTACCACCCACCATAGTTGAAACGATTCCAGTCCAAGGAGACTCCTTGTTTCCGGTTTGGCAGGATATTATAATTAATTTCAGCCGTCCCATTGATGTATCAACTACCGATAGTGCTATTATATTCAATCCGTCTGTTAATTTTAATTCCCAATGGTCAGATAATAATAAACGTTTGACGCTTACACCTGATAGTCTAGAGTTTGAAACATGGTATTTTCTTTCTATCCTTGACAGCTGTATTAGAGATGTTTACGGACATATTTTTGATGGAGATGGAGATAGTATTTCCGGTGGTGATTATGAACTGAATTTTAAAACAGGACCGCCAGATATGGAAGAGCCATACATTGTCACAGTTTACCCCAATAATATTGCTCAGCACATTGAACTTTTACCCATTATTAATTTGCAATTTAATGAAGTGGTTGGTCCTGATTCCATTATCGAAGATTTATTTTATTTAGAACGAATTTTAGACCATTCTCACGTAAATGGAATGACTGAACATTATATTGTGAATAATCAAAGTGTATTTAATTTTTTCCCGGATGACTATTTATATCCAAACGAAACATTTGTAACAAGACTTTCTCCTGGATTAGAAGATGAATTTCACAATCAAATGAATAGTGCTCGTTCATTCAGTTTTCAAACAGGGTCCGTTAATTTTGAAAATATATCAATTGATAATTTTGAATTAAATATTACATCGAATTGGTGGTCGCCTGAAATGTCTGGAAGTACAATGGGTATTATTCCCGACAGTACAAGTATGAGTGTAGAAAACGTCATTGTGAATAATTTGACCAATAGTGCAAAATCTATGAAAATAAACTATGGATGGGATGCGAACACCGATTCATGGTTAATACGAGAATATTTAAGCGGCGGGGCGCCACGTGATGTCCAATTCACCAAAGATCATCTCCTTCAAGTTTACATTTTTGGAGACGGTAGTCGTAATAAATTTCGGTTTTGTGTGGATGATAATGTACCGAACAGTTCTGCAGAAAATCATGAAGTCAGCCCTTGGATTATCATTGATTGGATAGGCTGGAAACTCATCAGTTGGGATATGGTGAATGATGGTATCGGTACGTGGATTGGCGATGGTAACCTTGACGGTAATTTGAGAATAGATAGTTTTCAATTAACATACGGTGATAATAGTTTACAATTCGGTACTCTCTATTTTGATGATTTGAGAATTGCAGATTTGGTGAATGTTTCGATTGAAAATATAAATTTCTTTCCCGAAGAAATCAGTTTGTTCCCTAATTTCCCAAACCCGTTTAATCCGGCAACAACCATATCTTATAGCCTTCCTGTAAATAATAGGGTAAAGATTCGTATTATCGATATTTTAGGGAGAGAAATAAGGATGTTATTCAACTTTCATCAGTCAGTAGGTACACATAGTATTATTTGGGACGGAAAAAATGAACAAGACAAGCAAATGAGCTCCGGAATATATTTTGTATTTTTAGAAGTGGGCGAAGAAAGATTTTCCCAAAAAATAATATTAGCTAAATAATATTAATCATATAATAAATATGGATTCCTCTGAGTTCTGAAAAGAGCTTCATCACGGTTAATCTCTTTTAATATTTTATTTAAATGTCCTTTACCTTGAAGCAAACGTGTTAATTGATTATTTCCCCATAATCTATTCATACTTTTCGAATTAACGGAGAAGGATCTTGCTGTCATAATTTGAACTGTATATAAAAATTTTAAACCTGTTTCAACACTATTAAAATTTGATTGATCAAGAATAATTGTTTTTAATCCAATACACTTTTGGTCAAGGTATTTTGGGTTTTCGGACATTCCCTTTATGGATTTGGGTTTAAACTTGATTTTTTTAAACTTCACACCAGAAAGATTCATGCCATTCATATCCATGGTTATTTCATCATAATACCAAGGAGAACCAACGATTTTAAAGGGCTGGAATGTTACCCCTGCCTTCACTCATATTTGTGGCTTCAAGTAAACACATCCCCGGATAAATGATGGCAGTTTCTAAATCAGGAATATTGGGGGATGGTTTTGTCCATGGCAGATTAGTCTCATCAAAAACCATATTCCGTTTCCAGTTTTGCAATTTGATCACATGCAATTTAGGGATAGATTTTATCCATTTTTCTCCAACAATCATTTTTGCCAATTCACCAATGGTTAACCCATATCGAATTGGAATAGGGTACATTCCGACAAAAGATGAGTATTTTAGATCAAGAACAGGTCCATAACCGGAATTCCAGCCTCAGCTGCAGCTTCCATAACCAGACCCAGAGTCGAAATATAGGTATAATAACGAGCACCAATATCTTGGATATCATATATGATTAAATCTAATCCATCTAACATTTCCAGAGTAGGTTTACGGGTATTTCCGTACAAACTGTAAATCATCGGAAATTTCTTCAAATGTTGATCCTCAATTTTTTGCCCGGCGGAAAAATTTCCGAAGAAACCATGTTCAGGAGCAAAAATAGTTTTGAGGTGAACATTTTCTAGACCCATTAATAATGTATAATTTGAAATGCTGTTACGATTAATACCACTTTGATTTGTTACAAGTCCAATTTTTTCCCCATGAATCAATTCGGTTTGTTCTGATAATAAAATATCCAAACCGGTTTGGACTGGAGGTTTATTATTTTTTAGTGGGTTTCTTTGAATGGGCTGTCCACCAACTATGGTAAGCAGGAAAAATATTGGTATAAGTTTCATTTTTAATCGATAACGAATTTATAATTATTTCAAGTAAATCATTCTTTTACGATCTGAAAATTCTCCAGCCGTTAAAACGTAAATATAAACTCCACTTGAAACATGAGTGTTATATTTATTTTTTCCTCTCCAAATAACTACATGTTTTCCGGGTTGTTTAATTCCTTGGTCTACTTGCAAAACATGTCTCCCTAACATATCATAAATTGAAAGGTTTACTTCACTTGATTTTAGTAAAAAATAACTAATATTTGTCAAGGGGTTGAATGGATTGGGATAGTTTTGATATAGAACAAAATCTGTTGGTAGAATTGATTCCTCATTCGTTTCTAATAGAGTTTTGTTCACAACTTGAAAATTATCAAAATATATTATTCCTTCCGAAGTACCTTCTTGGCTATGGGTGAGCTGAAAACTATCAATTCTTAAATTGCCTTCCAGTATTTGATTTCCTAACCAACTTCCCACCTGATCAGAACCTAAATCCCATTCAATCAGTCGCCACCCTATCCAATTTAATGGTATCCATTGACTGACTTCGTGATAGGCTCCGGCCGTACTTGGAAGATTGTCATCAACGCAGAATCGGAATAGGTTATTACTGCCGTCGCCATAAACATAACATTGCAAAGTATATGATGAGTCAAACTGTACATTTCTCGGTGGACCCCCGGATAAATATTCTCTCAGAAATTGGTCCGGCGCAGTTAAATCCCAAACGTATGAAAGTTTTGCTGATCGCTGCGGAGCTGTGCCGGGTAAATAAATCTGATCACTGGTGCCAAACGATGTACCGGATAAGACGCCGGTAGTCGAACCGCTACCGGTAGGATCCCACCAATTATTCACATTATTAAAATTATCGATAGTGGTTATATCACTGTATCCTAATGATGATGTTAAAAATGTTGTATTGACAGCATCTAATTGATTCCCCAATAAATCAGTGATTTCATTGGTTAAGGCGAATTCATAATCTTCATTAGGAATAAACGGCTCAGTGGGCCGAATGGTTACGGCAGTTTTATCATAAATTTCTGATATATGCATTGAGTAAGAAATAGGAACTCCAAGTTTGGTAAGACCCATTGAATTTTCGGATAAAGTTGATATATCGATTAATTCATCGAAAATAATGGTTAATACATTGTGGATATCTAAACCTTCATTTTGATCTATAAAATTCAAATTGCTTTGAAAAATAATTGGACCAAAAATATCTTCTTCTACTGTTGTAAAATGGAGGGAATATTGATCTCCGCTAATTCCATCGCCATTTCCATCGAGATGAACTCCATTTATATCAGAAACATCTGCATCTAAAGTAAATTCATACGCGGTATCATAATCCAAATTGGAAGTAAAATTAATATTCAAAGTATGATCTTGATTGGTCCATGAAATCATCAATGGAACTTGCGGGGAAATATGAAGATTTGATGTGTCAATGGTTGAGATGGACATGGTTTTTGAAAAAGTAATTTGTAATATAGAACTTACATTTACTGTATCTTGTTCATTGGGACTTGTTAGCAAGATTACGGGCGGAAAAGAAGGGATGGAATCAGTTATAACTGAATTTGAAACAGATGACTCATTCCAATAACGGTCAAACTGTGTTACTCCATAAGTATATTGACCGTTAAAGTCCTGTGTGCCATCGAATGAGTCAACGTAAGATAATGTATCTCCACCAAAATAAATTTGAATAATGTCATCATCGTTTAGATTGAGACTTTGATCTTCGGAACGATAAAGAGCAGACCAAAATTTTAATAATGTATCTTGAGACTCTATGACGATTTTATAAGACAATAAATCAATTTGATTAAGTGAAATGTATGGAGAATTAGGTTGTACCCCGTTATTCCCTGGAATAGGTCTAATTTTGGTTTTTCGATGAAAGAATGAGTTTCCTGAATCTGTCCAATAATTATAATAATCCCATTCACCTGTACTAAAAAATTGAAACCCATCTACCCAATCAATCGTACGACATGTATTTACAATTGAAGGATGGTTATTCCATACGTTATTATCCTGAAGTATGTATGAACCAACACCAACTGAATACAGCTTTCCAGCTTCAATACCAGGTTGAATATAATATCCCCAGCATTGTTCACTGGTGCTTTGACCATTTCCACCCACAAGCATACTGTAAAACCCTGATGCTGTTGACCAATGGTAATGCATGGGAGTTAACTGGTCAAGAAATCCTTCATTGAACCAAAGGGCAGCATCTTGAAAAACAGTTCCATAGCCTTGCCAACCTCCCCATCTATAATTACCCAATGCTGCAACAGAAAGGCGAACGTGTGGTTTCACCGTTTGCATAGAATCGTGAAGTGTTTCCACAAATTCTGTGACAGACCAGCGCCACCATTCTTCCCACGAAGAAAAACCAGAAGGAACTCCTCCAGAATAAGGATGGTCGACATCGTATAAATATCTACCAGTACGGTTACTGTTAATTTCTTGTATTTGATCTTGAGTAACCCAACCATCATTTAAAAATATTTCATCTACCTGATTCCCAATATCAATTTGACGTTGGGTGTTTGAATGTTCGTTCCATCGAACGTAATCAAGATGTAAACCATCAATATCATAATTATTTACAATCTCCATTGCAACATTTACGAGATAATCTCTTACAACTGCCAATCCGGGCGAAATAGATCGATAAGATTCCATAGGGATTCCACTTTGATCTCGGCAGATCCATTCCGGGTGTTCTGCAGCTGGTGTACCTGTATACGTACTTGATGTTTGAAATGTATTAAACCATGCATGGAGTTCTAATCCTCGTGCATGAGCTTCTTCTGCAGCAAATGCTAATGGATCAAAACCGGGATCACTATATCCAGCGTAATAGCCCCATGGTTCATAGCTTGAATTGTAATAAGCAGTTCCGCTCTGACGTATGATTCTTTCCTGAATTTCATCGGTAGAATCATTCGGATTTATCCAATCCCAAGTGATAACCCAAGTGGCACGAAATTCACTATTTATATTTTGTGCCCATACTATTGTTATCAATAAAATGAGTAAAATATATTTTTTCATAATAAAACTTACATTGTGTTGAAGCAAAGTAACAGGGGTCATCCGTAAATTTATTCTCTTATTATTAACTCTCTAAACAATTATCAATATTATGAATACTGAAAAATTCATTCAGGGAAAGGGAAAAAATTGATTGGTTCCTATGTTAATCCTGCAGAATTGGA
>LWDU01044406.1_pt1 | contig 20981 bp, 21 predicted proteins | sample 727161 | NCBI WGS metagenome assembly LWDU01 (sample SAMN04566230, study PRJNA314399) | hydrothermal vent metagenome | isolation source: deep sea hydrothermal plume seawater | place: Mexico: Gulf of California, Guaymas Basin | collected 2004-07-11
GTGATGGAAAGATTTTCATTTCTTCTTTAGATCAGGTGGTAAGAATCCGAACCGGCGAACTAAACGAAGACGCATTATAAAAAAAGGAGAATCAGATGACAAAAAAAGTACTTACAGGAATTTTCCTATCCTTAATTTCTTTATCTTCTTTTGGAGATAGTCTTAATTCTGGAGATACAGCTTGGATATTAACTTCAACGGCTTTGGTGCTTTTTATGACCTTGCCTGGACTTTCTCTTTTTTATGCAGGATTGGTAAGAAGTAAGAATGCTATTTCAGTTTTAATGCAATGCTTTGCTATTACTTGTATCGTGTCCATAGCTTGGGTTGTTTATGGCTATAGTTTAGCCTTCACGGGTGATGGCGACTTTATAGGCGGGACTAGCGCATTCTTCTTGAATGGGATAGGCAGGGATACCCTCTCAGGTTATGCGACATCAATACCTGATTCACTATTTATAATATTTCAGATGACTTTTGCCATAATTACTCCTGCTCTAGTAGTTGGCGCTTTTGCAGAAAGAATGAAGTTTGGCGCAATGTGCCTCTTTTCCTTGTTATGGTTTACAGTGGTCTATCTTCCAGCCTGTCATATGATATGGGGAGGAGGTCTTCTCTCTGATATGGGTGTAATAGATTTTGCAGGTGGATTGGTGGTCCATTTAACTTGTGGAGTTGGTGCACTTGTAACCGCATTAGTTCTAGGCCCAAGAAAAGGGTTTCCTTCAACTCCTATGCCTCCTCACAATAGAACAATGGTTGTTACTGGAGCAGCAATGTTATGGGTAGGATGGTTTGGTTTCAATGCTGGAAGTGCCTGGACAGCTGACGGACTTGCTGGAATGGCAATGTTAGTTACTCATATAAGTGCTGCAACAGGCGCTTTTACATGGATGGGTCTCGAGTGGATCAAGCAAGGAAAGCCTACAATTGTAGGTATAGCAACTGGAATGGTAGCAGGTTTAGCAACCATTACGCCTGCTGCTGGAGTTGTGGGACCTGAAGGCGCTTTATTGATAGGCTTTCTGGCTGGGGTTATATGTTTCTATGCAACTCAAGCTGTTAAGGGTGTGTTCGGTATTGATGATTCTTTAGATGTATTCCCTGTTCATGGTGTTGGAGGAATGCTTGGAATTATTATGCTTAGCTTTGTTGGAGTTCAAGGAGGATTTCTTGGCTCTAGTGCTGGAGGAGATTTTGGATCAATGGACCAATTCGTAATTCAACTTAAAGGAATAGCAGTTATAGGACTTTGGACTGCAGTTGCTTCTTGGATTATTTTGAAGGTTGTTGGTTTTATAACAGATCTAAGAGTAAGTGACGAAGATGAAGATAGAGGCCTGGATGTTTCTGAGCACGAAGAAAGAAGTTACGATTTAACTTAAATCTTGATACTAAAAACCGGCTACAGATAATATTTGTAGCCGGTTTACCTTTTTCTAGGTAACGTTCATTCTTAATTGGTAAATTAAAAAATGAAAGTTCAGCCCTTAGTTTCAATTATGGGTCCTACAGGGATAGGAAAGACCAACTTAGCATTTGGTTTATTTGATAAGATAGATCTAGAGATTATTAGCGTAGACTCTGTCCAAATTTACAAACATCTTAATATAGGAAGTGGCAAGCCAACCAAAAATCTTTTATCGAAATATCCTCATAAATTAGTAAATATATTGGAGCCAACAGAGTCGTACTCAGCGGCACGCTTCAATAGAGAAGCAATGAAAGAGATTCTTTTGGCTTCTAAGAATAAAAAGCTTCCTTTGTTGGTGGGAGGAACAATGCTTTATTTTAAATCTCTTCTAGGCGGTTTGTCAGCCATGCCAGAAACAGATCCGTTAATAAGAGAAAAATTAAAAGAAGTTGCAAAAAAAGAAGGCTGGCAAAGCATGCATAAAAGATTAAAGGAAGTTGATCCAGTGTCTGGTTTAAGAATACATCCTCATGATACTCAAAGAATTTTACGGGCTTTGGAAGTTTTTGAATCTTCTAAAAAAACCTTAACGGATTGGCATAAAGAAAATAAAAAAATGGTTCACCATAACCTTCAAGATTATAAGTTGTACCAGTTTGCTATAGAAATAGAAGATCGTGAACTACATAAACAAATAATAACTGATAGATTCAATTCCATGATTCAAGAAGGTCTGATTGAAGAGGTCGAAAGGCTATTAAATTTAAGAGGTATGAATAAAGATGCCGTTTCTATGAGAAGTATAGGATATAGGCAGATATGTGAGTTTCTAGATGATAAGATTAGTTTTGATGAAATGGTTTTTAAAGGGGTGTCTGCTACAAAACAGCTGGCTAAGAGACAGATGACTTGGTTACGAAGTTGGAAAAATATAATTTGGCTAAAGAACGATCCCAACACGATGGCTTCAATTGTTTTAGAAAGAGTATTGAATGACATATAGCACTAAAGAACACCAACAAAAAGCCATACTGGTTCATATAGAATTTTATAATTTTAAAAAAACAAAATCTTCTCTCAATGCTTTTACTGAATTTAGAGAACTATCAGTTTCGTCAGGAGCTAGAATTGTTGGTGATATTACTGGGAAGCTTGATCGGCCCAATGCAAGTTTATTTTTAAAGAAAGGTAAAGCTGAGGAAGTTAGGGATTTAGCAAATGAATTGTGTGCCAATCTAGTAATATTTAATCATGAACTTTCACCTTCTCAAGAAAGAAACTTAGAAACTTTATTTGGAATAAGAGTTTTAGATAGAACCGGGTTAATTTTGCATATTTTTGCCTCTAGAGCTTCTAGTCATGTAGGGAAACTTCAAGTGGAATTAGCTCAACTTACTCATTTATCAACGAGGTTGGTCAGAGGCTGGAGTCATTTAGAACGACAAAAAGGTGGTATAGGTCTTAGAGGGCCAGGAGAAACTCAGTTAGAAACAGACAGAAGATTGATAGGTCAGAGGATTAAGACAATAAAAAAGCGTCTTGAAAAAACACATAAACAAAAAGAGGTTAATAGATACTCTAGAAAGAAGAGTAGAAATAAATTGGCTGCTATTGTGGGTTATACAAATGCCGGAAAAACAACTTTGTTCAATGCCTTAACGGACAATTCTCAATATGCTGCGGATAAGCCATTTGCCACTTTAGATTCTGTTACTCGCAAGAATGCAATACCTGAACTTGGGCCTATCTTATTTTCCGACACTGTTGGTTTTATTTCAGATTTACCAACTCAGTTAATTGAATCATTTAAGGCAACTTTAGATGAATTAAGGGCTGCAGATTTGCTTATTCATGTAGTAGATATCGCGGATGAAGACTTTCATTTTAAGGTAGATCAAGTAATAAAATTATTAGCTGAACTGAACTTGTCGCATATCCCTGTTTTAAGAGTTAATAACAAGAGTGATAAGGCTGGAATTATTGATTATAGGAGTCTCTCCATGCCTGATAAAGGAGATGTTTGGGTTTCTGCTGAAAACAAGGAAGGCCTACAAGAACTAATAGATTCTATAAATATTTTCTTAAGGGGAGGTTTATTTAAAGGCTGGGTAATTCTAAAAGCTTCTCTTGGAGATTTAAGATCAAAACTTTATTCTTCGGGAAGTGTAATAGAAGAAACATCTAACAAGGAAGGTCTGTTACAATTGAGAATAGAGATAGGTAATGATGAGCTTTTAGAGCTTGAAAGCATTGAAGGTTTTGAAGTGCTAGATAAAGAACAAATTAACATAAAGGAAGCAGTATAATATGTCTTGGAACGGTAATGATGACAAAGACCCATGGGGTAGAAAAGCAGGTCCTCCTGATATAGATGAGGCAGTAAAGCAGTTTAAGAAAAAAATAAATTCTATTTTTGGTATTGGTGGATCGGGTGGGTCGTCGGGCGGCGGCTTTACTAAAAAAAGCTTTTTTTCTTTTATAGGAGTGCTTCTTCTTCTTTGGGCTGGATTGGGTATTTATCAAGTAGAACAAGCTGAAAGGTCTGTTATTCTAAGACTGGGTGTTTTTGATGGAATAAAAGGTCCGGGTTTGCATTGGAACCCTCCGATAATTGATTCTTGGACAGTTGTAGATGTTGTTAGAGTAAGACCTCATCGTCACGACGCCTTAATGCTAACAAAAGATGAAAATATAGTTGATGTTACTGTTTCAGTTCAATATCAAATAGAAGATCCTAGAAAATATGTTTTGGATATCAGAGATGCTGATGCAAGTTTAGCTCAAGCAACTGAAAGTGCCCTTAGACATGTTGTTGGCAGTTCTATTATGGATGATGCTTTAACAGTCGGACGAGAAATAATCGCCCAAGAAGTTAAGGCGCGACTTCAGAGCTACTTAAATAAATACCAAACAGGTCTCCAAGTGCTAATAGTGAATATTGAAGACTCTTCACCTCCAAACCAAGTACAAGCAGCGTTTGATGATGTTATAAAAGCGCGAGAAGATGAAGTAAGAGCAAGAAATGAAGCTGAAACTTACGCTAATGGTCTTGTGCCAGAGGCCAGAGGAGAAGCCCAAAGAATGCTACAAGATGCCCAGGCTTACGAACAACAAGTCATCGCAGAAGCCGAAGGTGATGCTGCAAGATTTAATCTTTTATTGGGGGAATACAAGAAGGCGCCTGAAGTAACAAGGAAAAGACTTTATCTAGATTCAATTCAAAGTGTTATGTCTAACAGTACCAAAATAATGATTGATGTTGAGGGGGGAAATAATATCTTGTATTTACCTCTAGATAAGATAACAGAGGCATCAAGAGGTTCTGGAAGTATTAACCTTCCTTCAAATTCTTCAAATCCTTCTATCAGTAATATAACCGATGAAGTTATTGAAGAAATAAGAAGAAGAAATAGACAGGAGGGAAGGTAATGAAAACTTCAAGAATTATAATTTCCGCGATAGCTTTGTTGCTGGTAATAGGAATTTCTCAATCTCTTTTTGTGGTTAGCGAAACCCAAAGAGCAGTCAAATTGAGGTTCGGCGAGATAGTAGAGTTTGACGTACCTCCTGGTTTGCATTTTAAGCTTCCGATTGTTAATACTGTAAGAAAATTTGATGCAAGAATATTGACTCTCGACGCAGCGCCGCAAAGTTATTTAACCTCTGAAAAGAAAGCCCTTTCTGTTGATTCCTTTGTTAAGTGGAGAGTTAGCGATGTAGCAAAATATTTCACGACAACAGGAGGAGATGAAGAAAGACTTAGGCGTCTTCTAAGTCAAAGGGTAGATGCAGGTCTCCGAAACGAATTTGGTACTAGAACCGTGAAAGAGGTTGTTTCTGGTCAAAGAGATGAATTGATGGATAAATTAGCTAGTCAATTAAATATCATAGCCAAGGATGAACTTGGAATAGAGGTTATAGATTTGAGAGTTAAGAAAATTGACCTACCACCTGAAGTAAGTGAATCTGTTTATAATCGTATGAGAACAGAAAGAGAGCGTCTTGCTAAAGAGCTAAGAGCACAAGGTAACGAAGTAGCTGAAAGAATTAGAGCGACTGCAGATAAAGACAAAACAATAATTCTTGCCGATGCTTACAGGGAAGCAGAAGAAACTAAAGGTAATGGCGATGCAACTGCAACTTCAACTTACGCATCGGCTTATTCTAAAGATCCTGAGTTCTATGATTTCACAAGAAGCTTGAAAGCTTATGAGTCTACTTTTAGTAATAAGTCTGATATCTTACTTATAAACCCTGAAGGTGATTTCTTTAAGTATTTGGATAAAGCAAAACAAGATTAAGATTGTATAAATGGCTTCAAAAATCCGCTGGAGCCTTCCAGAAGGCGTCGATGAACTACTACCGCCGAAAGCCCTTCAAGTAGAAAAACTTAGGAGAAGGCTAATTGATCTTTATGTTTCTTCAGGTTATCAATTCATTATTCCCCCGTTGCTCGAGTTATCTGAAACGCTTGGGGGAGAAGCTCATGAAGAATTGCAAGAGTATGCATTTACCTTCAAAGATGAACTCACTGGAAAAAACTTATCTATAAGACCTGATATTTCAGAGCAGGCCTCAAGAATTGATGCTTATAGGTTGGATTCAAATGATACCGTTAAACTCTGCTATGTTGGTGATGTTGTTAAACGTAAAGTATCTAAAATATTAAGATCAAGAGCTACTATTCAAGCTGGAGCTGAAATCTTTGGAGATTCTTCTATTGATGCTGATGTTGAAAGTATCAATCTAATGATTGAGAGCCTTCAATCTTTAGGACTTGAAGGATTAACTCTTAGCTTAGGTCACGCAGGCCTTGTTTCTATTATTTTAGAACGATTTAAAGGTTTTGGAGAGTCTAAACTCAGAGATCTAGAATCAGCTTTATCTAGAAAATCTGTTTCAGATATAAATTCCCTACTGTCTGAAGGAAAAGATCAGTCAAACAGGAATCTTCTAATTTCTTTGTGTAAATTGTATGGCGGCGAAGAAGTAATTGATAAGGCAAGAACAGACTTAAAAGCTTTAGGAAGTGAAGCTATAGAATGCTTGGACTATTTAAAAGAGCTGATAAAAAATTTAGATTTAGATAAGAAGGTAAAACTCCATTTAGATCTTGGCGAGATCCAAGGCTTTAGATACCATAACGGGGTTGTTTTCTCTGCTTTTATCGAAAGTGCAGGTTATAGTTTATCAAAGGGCGGACGTTATGACGGCTTAAGGAAATTAGATAATGAACCGCGTCCCGCAGTTGGTTTTGATCTTGATCTGTTAGCGGTAGTAAGTTTTACGCAATTAGATATTTAATAATATGACAAACACAATTTCTCTTTTAGGTTTGCAATGGGGAGATGAAGGTAAAGGTAAAATTGTAGATCATTTAGCAAAAGATCTTGATGCTGCCATACGGTATCAGGGAGGTCATAATGCAGGACACACTCTGATCGTAGATGGCAAGAAGGTAGTTTTCCATTTATTACCATCTGCAATATGTCACAAAGCCATCAAATGTTATTTAGGGAGAGGTGTTGTTGTAAGTCTGGATGCTTTGTTCGAAGAGATTGAAGAAGCTTCTGATGTTATAGGCAATATCGAAGGGCGTCTCGTTATTAGTTCTGCCTGTAGTCTTATACAGCCTTATCATATCAAACTTGATCAACTGCGAGAGAAATCCAATACAATAACTAAAATAGGAACAACGGGCAGGGGCATAGGAACCGCTTATGAAGACCGAGTGGGCAGACGTTCGGTAAGGGTTTCGGATCTATATAATCCCTCAAAATTATCCAGTAAGTTAGAAGAAGCTTTGGAGTACTATAATTCTATTTTCAAACACTCCTTTGGTTCAACCGCAATAGATAAGAATAAATTATTTGATGAGAATCTAATCCACGCAGAAAGATTAAAACCTTATGTCGGAAACGTTATCAATGAAGTTAGGGATTTACAAGACAGTAACAAGAAGATTCTTTTTGAAGGTGCTCAAGGTGCTCTTTTGGATGTTAGCCTAGGAACTTATCCTTTCGTCACATCTAGTAATTCCTCTGTCGGAGGAATTGCTTCAGGAATTGGTATTAGCCCTACGGATATAGATTATTCCTTAGGTATAGCTAAGGCTTATACAACGAGAGTAGGAGAAGGGCCCTTCCCAACCGAACTGTTTGATGACATGGGCAAATACCTAGCGGAAAAGGGCGGTGAAGTAGGAGCCACGACTGGCAGACCAAGGCGTTGTGGCTGGTTAGATACAGTGCTTCTTTCACACACAGTAAGATTAAATGGAATTGATGGACTTTGTGTAACTAAGATAGATGTTTTGGATGGGCTAGAAACCATTAAGATATGTACGGATTATTCTAGTAATCTTTCCATGGAAGAAATTCTTGAGTCAATGATCTTGGAAGATGTCGAACCAATTTATACTGAAGTTGCCGGTTGGAATGAGCCTACTGCCGGGATTCAATCATTTGATCAACTCAACAGTAATGCACAATCTTTCATTAAAAGAATTGAAGAAATTTGTAATGTTCCTGTTATCATGATTTCAACTGGACCTAAACGAGAAGATACGATAATTAGAGATTACCCTTTGTAGAATGAAGATCATTTTTTTTATAATTTTAATTTTTCCATTTTCCTTATTCTCTAAGGAAGCTGAATATGTCATTGGTTCTGAATTAGAATCTGATAGGTCATCTTCGATCGCTTTATACCATTATCGGGCTGATGCAGTTCGTTTGAATACAGCGAGAGATTTTGATTTTTCTACAGAAGACTTCCTGAGACATGCTGCAATAGATGCTAGAGACATCTATAAAGCAAGGAAAGGGGATGTTATCCGTTTAGAAGAAAGTTATCGTGACGGAAAGATTTTTAGAGTATCTCTCTTGAGTGATAAAGTTAGAAGAAAGAAATACTTTGTTCTGTCAGAAGATTTAAAGAAATTGTCTCTTATTCTTCCTGAATCTTCTTAGTTTTGGATGAGCCCCAAATTAACTAAGTATTCTTTATACGTCTCCTTAATTTTCCTTTTCCCTATTATTTTCCTAGTGATGGGTATGTATTTTAATTGGTTCGGAGTTTATGAAGGTGCTGGAGAAAATGTACAAGAAGAGCGTTCTTATCCAACGAGAAGCAATCAAGTTATCCGATCAAAAGGTGAAGATACTAAACAAATCTTATTTGGAGATCTTCATGTTCATTCAACATTTTCATTAGATGCTTTTCTATTAAATTTACCCATAATGCGAGGAGAAGGAGTACATCCAGTGGCAGACGCCTGTAATTTTGCTAGATTTTGTTCTAATTTAGATTTTTTTGCAGTAACTGACCATGCTGAATGGCTGACTAGTAGAGAATGGCGAGATACCATTTCTTCTATTCAGAATTGTGCTCTTATTTCAAAAGATTTAGATAATCCACCAATTATTCCTTTGTTGGGTTGGGAATGGACTCAAAAAAGCATTAATAAATCTAGCCATTACGGGCACAAGAATGTCATTCTTAGAAGCATAGAAAATGATGAAATTCCTTTGAGACCTATTGGTGCTGAAGAGAAATTTTTTGAACTCTCCTCCCTAATGCCAATTTCAACAATGTTAGCTGCAAGTTTGTATGATTTTAAGAATAGACAAAATTATTATAATTTTAGGTATCGGAAACTTATAACTAATAACCTAGATCGATGCTCCTCTGATAAACCAGTGAGAGATTTACCGGTTGATTGTATTGAGCGAGCTGTTTCGCCTGAGGTGCTCTTTAATAAGTTAGATGAATGGGGGTTCGATTCTTTAGTCATACCGCATGGTACAGCTTGGGGAACTACAGCCCCTCCCATGGCCGCTTGGGATACACAGCTTAATAAAAAAGATCATGACCCTAACTATCAAAAGTTAATCGAACTTTATTCTGGTCATGGCAACACCGAAGAGTATAGATCTTGGAGAACATTGAACTATGACGGCAGCAGTATTTTGTCTTGTCCGCAACCCTCTCCTGGTTTTATTCCAGAATGCCACCAAGCAGGAGAAATTATCAGAGAAAGGTGCAGAGTCGCTGCTGGCTCTTTGGAAGAATGTGATAAGAGAGCACGTGCTGCCAGACAAAATTACGTAAGCGTTAATCCATTTGGTCTTCTTACTGTTCCTGGTTCAGAACCTACTGAATGGCTAGATTCAGGTCAATGTTTAGATTGTTTTTTACCGGCCTTTAATTATCGACCTCAAATGTCAGCTCAATATGCTTTAGCCATTCGAGATTTTACCAGCGGAGAGCCTGAAGGCTACCGTTTTGGTTTTATTGGCTCCAGTGATAATCACCAATCAAGACCAGGTACAGGATATAAAGAAGTCTTTCGTTATCTAAACTCAGACTCAAAGTACTCTTCAAAGAAAAATAATTTTTTATTGAGTATGGGACCAAAAAAAGAACCGCAATTGCCTTCTACAAAAAAAATAGATTTAAGAAAATTTAAGGACCAAATTAGCATTCCAATAACGGTAGAGAGGATTTTTTCTTTTATATATACGGGAGGTTTAGTAGCTGCACATTCAAAAGACCGTAACAGACAAGCTTTATGGGATTCAATGGATAGCCGTGAAGTATATGCCACGAGCGGAGATAGGATTCTCCTTTGGTTCGACTTAATTAATCATAATTCTGGTGTTATTCAACCTATGGGATCAGAAGTTGATCTTGAGATTAATCCTATTTTTAGAGTTAAAGCTATAGGTGCCCAAATTCAAAAACCGGGTTGTGGTTTGAATACCAATGCAAAGGTAAGTGAAGTTATCTCTCAGCTTTGTAAGGGTGAATGTTTTAATCCAAGTGATCTGAGAAAAATTATTACTACTATTGAAATAGTAAGAATTAGACCACAGTCTTATTCAGGTGAGCCTATAGACCCATTAATTGAAGACCCGTGGAAAACTTTTGACTGCGAGCCTTCTCAAGAAGGTTGTGTAGTAGAATTTGAAGATGAACAATTTCTTGGTAGCAATAGAGAGATTGTTTACTACGCAAGAGCTATTCAAGAGCCTTCTCAGGCAATAAATGGCAGTGGCTTTTCATGTGATATGGATGAAAATGGCTCTTGCAGTTCAGTAAATCTTTGTGGTGATGTAAAAGGTCAGGAAGAAGGAGATTGTTTAGGAGAATTAAAAGAGCGTGCTTGGTCTTCACCCATCTTTGTAAAAGTTCCTAAAGACCCTCTTTAATAATCTTGTCCAGCAAGGCGTTGACGTATTTATAACCGTAGGCAGTACCGTATTTTTTTGTTAAGCGGATGCTTTCATTGATAACAATGGGCTTATCAAGGTTATTATTAAGCAATTCATAGATAGCCAATCTCAATACGTTTCTTTCAATTGGATCTAGATCGGATAGTGCTCTATCCATGTTCTTTTCTAGCAATTCATCAATTGTTTCTTGTGATTTAACAATCCCTTCAAGCAAGGCCTTATAGTGTGGATAATTTTTTTTGGTAAATTGATCTTTTAAAACATCCTTTAGGCTTGTTCCTGCTATCTCTATTTCATAAAGACTCTGGAGAACTTTATCTCTTGAACGAGTAGGAGAGGTAGTGGTTTGTTGAGTCATTCTAAAATTTCAACGCTTCAATCATTTGCATTGCGCTTCGAGCAAATTCAGCACCTTTATTTTGTCTATTTGCATCAGAACGTTCTAAGGCTTGCTCTTCATTATTGGTTGTAAGTACACCAAAGATTATAGGCTTGTTTTGATCTAAAGATGCTTGGACTATGCCTTGAGCGCAACTTGAAGCAATAAAATCAAAATGAGGGGTGTCACCTTTAACAATCGCACCTAAGGCTATAACTGCATCAACATTTGAAGCTAGAGATTTAGCAGCAAGAGGTATTTCGAAAGCTCCTGGTACTTCCATAACTGAGATATTATTTTCATTCACTCCCAAAGAAAAAAGCTCTTGTTTAGTATTTTCAAGAAGACTATAAACAATCTTTTTATTCCAGCTTGTATAAACTATCCCATAGTTCGCATCAATTGATTGTGGGGAGGGAGAAAATTTTGTAATGCCTTTCATTCTCTTAATTTATAAATTCAGTTATTTCAAGATCAAATCCTGTAAGTGGATATTTAACAGAGGCACCTAGCAGTCTTATTTTCTTGATACCTAAGTCTCTAAGGATTTGAGCACCAGCACCAATTATTCGATTATCGGGAGTTTCTACATTATCTTTCCTCTTTTCTCCTTTAAGAAAATTAATATTATTAAGAATTTCTCCGGCGGTTTCTTTTTTTGAAAGGAGTAGCAAGACACCTTCTCCTTCTTGATTAATCTTTTTCATGGCATCAGAAAAAGACCACCTGTCACCAAAATGATTGATTCCCATAATGTCATGAAGGGCATTGGTTTGTTGCACTCTTACAATCACATCTTTGTCCGAAGAAAATTCTCCTTTAACTAAAGCTAGGTGTACTTCGTTTGTAATGGTGTCGCGATAAGCAAAAAGATCAAAATCTCCATTTTCTGTTTCCACTGAAGTTTTATCTAAAAGCTCAATACTTTTTTCGCTGATGTTTCTGTAATGGATAAGATCTGCTATCGTTCCAATTTTAAGTTCATGTTTTTTGGCAAATATTTCAAGATCTTTTCGACGTGCCATGGTTCCATCGTCATTCATTATTTCCACGATAACTGCTGAAGATTCAAATCCAGCAATTCTTGCTAAATCTGTACCAGCTTCTGTGTGACCCGCACGGGTTAAGACCCCTCCATTTTGCGCTTTAATTGGAAAAACATGACCAGGTTGGACGATATCTTTTGAGGAAGCATTCTTTTTTACAGCTGCAAGAATGGTGGTTGATCGATCAGCAGCAGAGATGCCTGTGGTCACGCCTGCTGCAGCTTCAATTGAACCTGTAAAAGCTGTCCCAAGCTCGGTACCGTTATGTTTAACCATTTGTTCAAGTCCCAAGTCTTCACATTTTTTCTGATCTAAAGCTAAACAAATTAACCCTCTGGCATGTGTGGCCATGAAGTTTACTGTTTCGGGAGTTACTTTCTCTGCAGCGAGAATTAAATCACCTTCATTTTCTCGTTCCTCATCATCCATAAGGACAATCATCTTTCCTGCAGCAATATCAGTAATAAGTTCTTGAATATTATTTAACTTCATTTCTTTAATATTTTGGGATTATTGATAACCTAAGATCTTCTCCTATGGCATCTACTTCTTCTATTTCTAGCTCAATTGTACCTAGATTTTTTATAGAACCCTCTAATTTAGAAAAATTAAGTTTCCCGGATCCTAAGATTTTAGGAGCAATGTAGAATATAAATCTATCTATTAAGTTTGCGGCTATCATGGCATCAACCAAAATAGGACCAGCTTCCAACATTAAATTATTAATCCCCATTTGTCCTAAATGCTGCGTAAGGTCTTTCAAAGAGACTTTATTATCATCTCCAGGCTTAGCAATAGTATTTACATTTTGATCTTTAAATTTTTTCTCCGATCGATTAGTAAAAATTATAGTTGGATGTCCATCAGTTAGAATTTTCTCTTTTCCGTTTATCCTGAGGTTGCTGTCCACTACACAACGCAAAGGTTGTTTATTAAGATTTATAAATTCTTCATTATCAATTCTTGCGGTTAGACTAGGGTCGTCTGCTAATACAGTACCAATGCCGGTTAAAATCGCATCAGAAGAAGCTCGTATTTGATGAGCATTCTTTCTAGACTCTTCACAAGTGATCCATTTGCTTTCTCCATTATGAAGGGCTACTCCGCCATCAAGAGAACAGGCTATTTTGCAGGTTATAAAAGGCCTGCCTTCATTGATTCTTGTAAAAAAACCAGTGTTAAGTCTAATAGCTTTATCATTCAATAATCCAACTTCAACTTCTATATTGGCATTTCTTAAGGATTCTAAACCTTCTTGTGAAGTATCTTCTTGAGCAATATAAACTTTTTTTACACCTGCTTTTATTAGGGCTTCACTGCAAGGAGGTGTCCTTCCAGTGGTGCTGCAAGGTTCAAGGGTTACATAGACTTCACTTCCAAGAAGTAATTCTTCTGAAGCAGATCCGTGATTGTTCTTTACATCTTCAAGGGCATTAATTTCAGCATGGTTGTGTCCCGCTTTTATATGCCAACCTTTACCTATTACTTGATTGTTTTTAACTATGATGCATCCCACCATAGGATTGGGAGTGGTTGAGAAAATACCTCTTTTGGCTAGTTCCAGAGCATGTTGCATATGCTCTTTAGGTGGAGTCATATTAATCTTTTGTCAGTCTTTCTACTTCTTCACTAAATTCCGTTATGTCTTCAAACCTTCGATAGACAGAAGCAAATCTTATGAAGGCAACTTCATCAATTTTTCTGAGGTTTTGCATAACCACTTCCCCAATTAGACGCGAAGGAATTTCTCTTTCTCCAGACGAGCGGATATCTTTCTTTATGTCTTCAATAAGAGTTTCTACTTCTTCTTCTCCTACAGGTCTTTTTTCTAAAGCTCGATATAAACCTTCTCTAAGCTTTTGTTCATTAAAGGGTTCACGAGTATTATTTTTTTGCTTTATTACTTTTGGCATGAGTAATTCAGCTGTCTCAAAAGTTGTAAATCTTTCGCCACATTCTGGGCATTCTCTTCTTCTTCTAATTTGCAGTCCTTCAGTAATTAATCTTGAATCAATCACTCTGGTATCTGAAAAACTACAGTAAGGACAATGCATACAATTTTATTTATTCATAAACGGGGAATTTTGAACACAAGATTTTAACTTTCCCCTTTACTTCAAGGACAACCTTTTCATCGTTTAAGTTTTCAATGATATCGCATATCCAAGAAGCAACTTCAGCCACCTCGACCTCTTTGAATCCTCTTGTGGTTGCAGCTGGAGTTCCAATTCGTAGTCCGCTGGTTACGAAAGGTGATTCGGGGTCATTAGGTACAGCATTTTTATTTACGGTTATATTCGCTAGACCTAGAGTAGCATCGGCTTCCTTGCCAGTAACGCCTTTATTTATAAGATCTACCAGAAACATATGATTTTCTGTTCCATTAGAGACAATATTTATGCCACGGTCCATAAAGGTTTGTGCCATAGTCTTAGCATTTAACTTAACTTGGGCTTGATAAACTTTGAATTCGGGTTCCAGCGCTTCTTTAAAGCAAACAGCTTTTGCCGCTATAACATGCATAAGTGGTCCGCCTTGAGTACCTGGAAATATTGCGGAGTTTAATTTCTTGTGAATTTCTTCATTGTCTCTCGCAAGGATTAAGCCTCCACGAGGCCCTCGTAAGGTTTTATGAGTGGTAGTTGTTACAACGTCGGCAAAAGGAATAGGAGAAGGGTAAAGTCCCGCGGCAATCAAACCCGAGACATGTGCCATATCTACGAGAAGGTAAGCACCTACTTCGTCGGCTATTTCTCTAAACTTTGCCCAGTCAACAATCCCAGAATAAGCTGAGAAACCAGCCACAATCATTTTTGGTTTATGCTCTTTGGCTAAAGATGCTACTTGGCTATAATCTATTTCACCGGTAGATGCATCTAATCCATATTGATAAGACTGGTATGTTTTACCGGAGAAATTTACTTTAGCTCCGTGGGTTAAATGGCCTCCATGATCAAGACTCATTCCCAATACAACATCTCCAGCATCACAAAGAGCTAGATAAACTGCTGAGTTTGCGCTAGCCCCAGAATGGGGTTGTACATTTACATAGGCTGCGCCATAGAGTTCCTTCGCTCTTTCAATGGCCAATGATTCTGCAACGTCAACGTGTTCGCATCCGCCATAGTATCTTTTACCGGGATAACCTTCTGCATATTTGTTGGTAAGTACAGAACCTTGTGCTTCAAGCACTCTTTTTGAGGTGTAATTCTCAGAGGCTATAAGTTCAATATGATCTTCTTGACGTTGAGCTTCGCCCTTAATGGCACCCCATAAATCTGGATCAAAATCTTTTATAGATTGACTGCTTTTAAACATTTTTTTTAATTAATTTGTATGGGCGTTAGTTGAAGATTATACAGAAGCTAGCAAGAGTTCTCAGTCGTTTTTTAAGCTTTAGAAGTAATAATAGGAGTTTTTCTTCCCTTGTTGACCTCAGAACAGATAAAGCAGGCTCGGCCATCACATCCATGTGCTGTGCAATGTTCTCTTCCATAGTAAATAATTTGTATATGAAGCTCATTCCAGTCATCTCTAGGAAAACCTTTTTTTAGATCTGCCTCAGTAACTTTTACGTTCTTACCTTTTGTTAGACGCCAACGTTGGGCAAGTCTGTGAACATGGGTATCCACAGGAAAGGCAGGATGACTGAAGCCTTGGCTCATCACCACGGATGCAGTTTTATGACCAACCCCAGGAAGGGCTTCCAGAGAAGGATAATCTTCAGGAACTTGACCATCGTGCTTATCTACTAAAATTCTTGAAAGAGCGGAGATAGCTCTAGATTTTTTTGGAGAAAGGCCGCAGGGCTTAATGATTCGTCTAATCTCTTCGGTATCTATTAAACCCATATCTTCGGGGTTGTCTGCTAAAGAAAATAGCTCCGGCGTTACAAGGTTTACCCTTTTATCGGTGCATTGGGCCGATAATAAGACAGCTATCAATAAGGTGTAAATTGAATGATGATCTAAAGGAATAGGAGTTTCAGGGTACAAGCGACTCAACTCTTTATTGATAAAAATGAAACGTTCCGCCTTGTTCATAGATTGTTCTTTTAATAGATTCCTTTATATTACTTTAATCATGATTAAGAAGAGAATTGAAAAAGTTTTAATATTTCTTAAAGAAACTTTAATTATTGAGACGACAGAAGCAAGAGAAATGCTTAAAGTTTATTATGATTACACTAAGGGCAATGCTTCTGGTGAAGCAATAGATTCTGCGAATAAACAACTTAACAAGTTGCTGAAAGACCTTAGTTTCGGATTACTAACAGTTATCCCTTTTGCTCCAATAACAATACCTCTTATAGCTAAATTTGCTGACAAGCACGACATAGACATATTGCCTGAGTGGTTTAAAGACTCTTTAAAATAATATCAGTCTTTAGACTGCTTGCTGAAGTCTAGATTTAATAATCTCATCAGCTTCGGTCATGATCGTGTCTATTAATTCCTGGACTGTAGGCACATCACTTATAAGACCAGCAACCATTCCACAAGACCAAGCTCCAACTTCAGGCTCGCCATCTATCATCACTTTTGGATAGACTCCTGCTACTTCATCAACAATATCTTCAAATTTAAGTTCATCACCCAAAGCTTTTTCTTTAGCCAATAGACTTTCAACTGCTGGGTTGTTCAAAACTCGCTCAGTATTCGTGAGAGAACGCATAATAAGACGAGTATCCAACTCGCTAGCATTTACTATCGCTTGTTTAACGTTGTCATGAACAGGGGCATCTTGAGTCGCTATAAAACGAGTTCCCATATTCATTCCTTCAGCTCCTAGCGCCATAGCAGCTACTAAACTTCTTGCATCTGCCATGCCTCCAGAAGCTACAAAAGGAATATCCAGTTCATCTGCTGCTCTGGGTAATAAAATGAAGTTAGGAATATCATCTTCACCTGGGTGACCGCCACACTCAAATCCGTCAACAGATACGGCATCGCATCCTATGTCTTGAGCTTTTAGAGAGTGTCGAACTGAAGTGCATTTATGAATAATCTTGATTCCTGCTTCTTTCATAGCAGGCATGTAAACGGCAGGGTTTCTACCTGCCGTTTCTACAATTTTAACGCCAGTTTTTATAATGACTTCTATTAACCCGGGATAATCAGGAGGGGTAAGAGAAGGTAGGAAAGTTAGATTTACCCCAAAAGGTTTATCGGTTAATGCTTGGCATTTTTTAATCTCTGCTTCCAGTTTTTCAGGTGTTCCTTGAGTTAATCCAGTGATGATTCCAAGTCCCCCTGCATTGGAGACGGCAGCAGCTAATTCTGCAAAGCCTACAAAGTGCATTCCGCCTTGAATGATTGGATGTTCAATTCCAAATAGTTCTGTAATTTTTGTTTTCACGTCTTCTCCTTAAAATTTATTTGCTAAGTTTATCTTGCTTCCATCTAATTGGACCAGTAAATATATTCATCACCTTCTTCATACTCCTGTCCGTCGTATTTATCTATCATTGTTGAAACTTCATATGCTGATGGGAATAAGGGATCTTTTTGTTCAGAGTTAAATTTTACTAAGAGTTCTTCAATTATTCTTGCTTCTTCAGGGTGACTTTCAATGAGATTATTTTTTTCTAATGGATCCACCGAAGTATCAAATAACCAACGAAAATTTTCTTTTTTACTGATTATGTATTTCCAGTTTTCATGAAGGACTGATTGGTGATTCCCAGATCTCCAAAAAAGAGTTTTATGAGGCTCAGAAGAATTTTCATTATTTATGTATGGCAATAAATTTACTCCATCTAATTCATTACTATTGGGGGGTTCTATTCTTGCAGCTGAAGCAATAGTAGAAAAAATATCAAAATGATGAATAGCACTATCTGATTTTTGTCTTGGATTGATTTCATCTGGCCAGCTGACTATAAAGGGAACTCTTATTCCTCCTTCAAAAAAACTTATTTTCCAACCTCTATAGGGTTTATTAATATCATCTAATTCAATGTAATTAGCCCCACCATTATCACTGGTAAATATGATTAGAGTTTTGCCATATATATTTAAATCTTTTAATTTCTCTACAACCTTACCGACGCTTCTATCTAGTGCAGCTATCATTCCTGAGTACACTTGAAGATTGTGGCCATGCATATGACTCATTTGTTGCACATCACTTCGCAATGCTTGAAGCGGATTGTGAATTGCCCAGTGGCTCAAATATAAGAAAAAAGGTCTATTTTTATTATTCTCAATTACCTTTAATGCTTCATCAGTATAGTAATCTGTAAGATATTTATCTGGTGCGAAAAGATCGCCTTCATTAAACGTCGCTGAATATTGACCAATACCCCAAATCATTCTGTCAATTCTTGTATCAAACTTGGCATTAACGACATCTGGATGATCTTCAGGTAAATACAGCGGTCCCACCATAGACAAAGAGTCTTGAAAGCCTTGACTGAGGGGATCCATGCCATAGGCATTACCAAGATGCCATTTTCCTATATGTGCCGTGTAATATCCTGCATCTCGCAAAACCTCCGCAATAGTAATCTGTTCGGTGGGCATTCCTTGTTCCATATAAGGAGGTATCTTTGATGCCACTTCTCTGTCAATCCTTACTCTAAGTTCTGAGTCATCCTCTTCAGCAAGCCAATTCATGATTAATCTTCCAGTAGCAGGAACAGGAGTGAATTCATATCCAAATCTTGTTGGATATTTTCCGGTCATTATTGAAGCTCTAGATGGAGCGCAAGTTGCATTTGCTGCATAACCTCTAGAGAACAAAATGCCGCTGTTTGCTAATGAATCAATATTAGGAGTTTGAAGAGATCCATCAGCTGCTCCGCCGTTATGCATGGATATATCGTTATAACCCATATCATCGGCCAAAATTAAGATAATATTGGGCCGATCATCTTGGTTAGCTATTGCTGGACCTTCAGACCATGAAGTTGGAATATTATCTTTTACAGGCATCGTGAAATAGGCTATTTTTGGGATGGACCAAATAAGAATATTCACTTTGTATTCCCAGATTAAAAATCCTGAAATCAAAACTATGGGTAAAAAGTAAGATAGTTTTTTAAGCATCTTATATCTCCACTATGGTTCCTTCATTGGGATTGATATTACCTGCAACAATATCTTCGTAAGTGCTGGTGAAATTATCTAATCCAGATATTTTTTTGATTTGCATCCAATCTTTGCTTTGTTGCGCTCTGGCAGTCATGAAGGCATTTGTTTTTTCTGCATAGCCAGCTTGACCCCAATCTCCAATACGTTTTTGTATATGAGCAGGAGCAAAAAAGAATTCAGTTCTTTCTTGTAATGCAGCCTGAGCAAGTGCTTCATCAACTGACCCTCCCTTATCCCAATGCGTCATTCCGACTGTAAGGCACTTGAGTAAGTTATCTCCCAAAGCATTTTGAACAGAAGATAGAACTTCTTGGTTACCTGACATATCAACCATCACAGAGGAATCATTATTTAGGCTGCCCAAATCATCATAGGAGATAACTTGGTCATAACAGCCTAAGCCCTCTACAAATTTGACATTATTGCTTGAAGTCAGACCAACAATTTTTGGTGAATCATCTGTTTCTGCCAGTCCTTGAGCAAGACCTATAGCTGTCTTGCTTGACGCACTGACAATTACAACTTGAGATGCGCCTTCATAGGATTGTTCTTCTAAAGCATCGCATAAACAAAAGGCAGTAATGTGAAGAGGGAAGAGCAAGGCCCTAATATTGTCCATAGACGCATCATAATTTTCTTCAGAATCGAGTCTTACATAATTGTTATAAACAGGAGGTAGTTCTTGTCTATGTTCTTTACCATCACTGAAAGACTGAGGAGAGACTTTTATAGGTTTAACAATTAAAAAGTTGGCCGGTGGAAAATAACCAAAAACTCTTTCTCCTTTTTCAATCGCTTCATTGTTAGACATGACCACTTCAGCAAAACCCCAGACAGGAATACACCCCCATGAATTATCTGGATTATCAATGGCAGGAAAAAATTGCCAATAGCCTATCGCGTCTCCTGCAACTCCATAAGTAACGTTATTGGCGGTGAAAGAAAATCTTTCTATTTTGAGTAGAATTTCATCTTCATTTATTTCGTCAGAATTCCTAGAAACAATTCTGGTTTGATTGAGGTTGGTTTTTAGCGTTTGGAGTTGTGTCATCTTATTCCTCGGTTTTTTGTTTCAGAGATAGCACCAAAAAGATCAACATCAAAAAAGTTACGTAAGGAGCACCCTCCACACCTGGAGTATTTCCAGTTGTATAGATTCCTGAAGCTAAAGGACTCCTTTCTATCAATGGGTATAAGAACAGCCTTCCACACCATTCTATTAACCAAAATACGTACATTAAAGATATCAGTGATTTGTATCGAAAGATTACAATCCAACATAGCCCGCAGAAAATAAGTTGAGCAAAACCCCATAAAGAAAAGAACATGTACAGAAGTGGCATAGGATCTGGATCACCCGTTAGTACTATTATATTGGCAATGCCATGAGCGCCATATTCTTCAAAAAACATATGGATAATGGATCTCCATGTCATTAAGCACACAAAAGCGATGAAGAACCAAAAGGCTGCCTTGTTTCCTCTGTATTCATTATCTGCTGGAGAAGGAAGAAGATTAAAATTAAACATTTTTATAATTTTAGATTTCCTAGTTTAGAACATGTTTCATTAAATTCTTTGATAGTGCCATCAATGATTTCTTTAGCAGTTTTTACTCCATCAATTAAACCAACTGATTGGCCCGATAGGGCGGGGGCAGCATTCATGTCGCCACCAAAGTACAGGTCTTGAATTTTTGACATAGCAGACATTTCCATTTCGCCTGCTTCTAAAATTTTTTGTGTGAAGTCTGTTCTTAATGCTCTTATTACCGGCTTAGAAGTTTTATTGAGAATCCATGTTCCGTTCAATG
>LWDU01000133.1_pt1 | contig 20974 bp, 35 predicted proteins | sample 727161 | NCBI WGS metagenome assembly LWDU01 (sample SAMN04566230, study PRJNA314399) | hydrothermal vent metagenome | isolation source: deep sea hydrothermal plume seawater | place: Mexico: Gulf of California, Guaymas Basin | collected 2004-07-11
AATGGCGTTTTAACACAGGGACGCCAAAGGAGCTTTTAGTAGACCTAAAAAAACTACTAAAAGAGAATTATTAGGTGTCAGCCCCTAAATCAAATAAGGGCAAGTGGATTTGGTTGGCTGCAAAAGGAAAAATAGTTGAACGTGACGGTAATGGGAGATCTATCCGTGCGATAGGAACCGTTATTGATATTAGTGACCAGAAAGCTGTTGAAATTGTGCTTGAGCATGAAAAAGAAATTGCCCAAACCACGCTAGAATCCATTAACGAGGCGGTGATCACCACGGATAAAACGGGGCTCATTACTAGCATGAATCATAAAGCTCAGCAGTTATTGAGCATTAGCGAATCTAAAGCCATTGGCAATAGCTTCGACTCATTATGTACGTTGAAAGAGGAGTCCTCATCTGTCGGCACACATAACCCAATCATGTTATGCATTCAGTCTGACCTTGCGTTTAACCTCACGGCGTTGTCGCTAACCAATAAAATTGCCAAAGCCTACTATATTGATTGCTCCGTTTCGCCCTTACATGATTCAACGGGCTGTTTAGTTGGCTGTGTAATGGTTATTCGTGATGTAACAATGTCTCGAAAAATTACGCAAGAAATTGAACATAGAGCCCAACACGATTCGTTAACGGGCATATACAATCGTCACGCCTTTGAGGCTGCACTTGACAGAAATACACAAGCCGACGAATTTGAGCACGTGCTTTGTTACATAGATTTAGACCAATTCAAAATTGTTAATGACACCTGTGGGCATATCGCCGGCGATGAGTTACTGCGCCAACTGTTTGCGGAGTTGTCTATAAAAATTCGTAAATCAGACGTGTTTGCCCGTTTGGGCGGTGATGAATTTGGTGTTTTGATGTTGAATTGCAATATTAAACAAGCGCTTAAAATTGCCAAGAGCATCAAGCAAGTTGTCACTGACTATGCCTTCCATTGGGAAGATAAGGTATTCAAATTAGGCGCGTCTATCGGGTTATCCAAAATAAACGCCTCAACATCCCCCGCCGTGGCCATGCAGCAAGCTGATGCCGCTTGTTTTTCAGCCAAAGAACAAGGCCGTGATCGTATTCATGCCTATAGAGCCGACGATAAGGAAATGGCGTCAACTAAAGGGCAAATGGGCTGGGTGCCACGGTTACAGCAGGCGCTTAAAGAAAATTACTTTATCCTATACGTTCAAGCCATTACCGATTTGAAAAACCAATCGGCCGAGCCATCTCATTTTGAAGTACTGATAAGGCTTAACGAAAACAACACCATTATTCCGCAGGCGCTTTTTTACCCGCGGCTGAACGCTACAACTTATCCGGTCAAATAGACAAATGGGTTATCGAAAATACGCTGGCGATGCTCGATGAGTACAAAGAAAAAATTCGACACAATGATGTGTTTAATATCAATCTATCTGCCGCTAGCTTATGCGCTCCTGACTTCCTTAAATTCATACAAACCGCTTTTACAGGTTCCAGTATTGACCCAGCACAAATTTGTTTTGAGATTACAGAAACAGCGGCGGTGACTAATTTAACCGCGGCAAATAATCTGATTACAGAATTGAAAGGGATGGGCTGCCAATTTGCGTTGGATGATTTTGGTAGTGGCTTATCCTCGTTTGGGTATTTAAAGAACTTCGCCGTTGATTACCTGAAAATTGATGGCTCCTTTGTCAAAGATTTAATCGACGACCCCATTGATGCCGCGATGGTTAAATCCATTAACGAGATTGGCCAGATTATGGGTAAAAAAACCGTCGCCGAGTTCGTTGAGAATCAAGCCATTGCCGATAAGCTGACAGAAATGGGCGTTAATTACGCACAAGGCTACCATTTCAGTATTCCATCGCCATTGGTCGATATATTAAACAAACGTTAAATTAGCCAGGGGTTAGAATAATCTGACTGGGGTGAATGGCGCGAATCGACCAGCTTTTTCCCCACTTTCTTGGCCAGCCGCGTATTTCCATACGCCGCCCAAGGTAATCGACTAAATCTCCAAAGTAACGTTGGTGTTTTGCACTAATCCAAATATACGTTTTATCGCTCAACCACAATTTAGCCCCTTTCTTTGTACGAACTACATCACTGACTGTTGCCGTAAAACGCCCCCATTTTTTCAATGTCTTGTCGACTATTGCCGATATGGGTTGCACGGCGTATGCATTCATCCCCCAAATACCTAATCCCTGCTTCTCCGCCTGTTGCTGTGCCTGTATTAAGCGCTGGCTGTATTTCAGGTTAGGCGGATGCAGGCTAAGTGTCGCCAAGCCACGTTGCAACATCGTTAAATTTACGTGCTCGCCACTCACTAAAAACACTTGCGCTAAGGTTCGGCCATATCGGTCATGCCGTTCACTGTCGTGTTCCAAATGGACACGGCGTTTAAGCAACATCTTTTTAAAGTACTCTTTAGCGGCCAATGCACCCGCATCGCTTGTTTTTCCCCTGTAAGCAATTTCTGGTGTATTAATCCCCAACAAGCGAACCGTTTGTTTATTCGACAAAACAATGGTGTCGCCGTCAATAACCCGCTCTACCAGATAGCTTTCACGCGCGCTAACACTAGAAATATGTAGCGATACTAATAATAAACACAGCCACGTAAGCCGCTTTAAATCACTTTTTCTACAATCAATGCGCATCAAGTTTCATTCATTAGCCTATAATTAAGCACATATTATCGTCGTAATTGAGCATAACAGGTAGTTTAACGTTGTACGAACGCATTCAAAATAGACTTAAAAAATTGGTCAATAGCCAACAAGGAAGCGCCTTATCTGGCGGCCTTAAAGGTATTGAAAAGGAAAGTTTACGCGTTAACCAACAAGGAAAAATCGCTCAAACTCCACACCCCAAAGAACTTGGCTCGGCGTTAACTAACCCTTATATCACCACCGATTATTCTGAAGCCCTACTGGAGTTCATCACCCCGCCCTTCAGCAAAGCGACGGCGGCGCTTGATTTTATGCAAGCCGTTCATTCGTATACTTACCAACATTTAGGCGATGAAATGTTATGGGCTACGAGTATGCCCTGCATTGTGGATGGCGACATGAGTATTCCTATTGCGGAATACGGCCATTCCAATATTGGCACAATGAAACACGTTTACCGCATTGGCTTATGGCACCGATACGGCCGCAGTATGCAGGCGATTGCAGGCATTCATTTCAATTATTCCTTGCCGGTAAAATTTTGGCCCATTTATCAGGCCCTTGAAGCGGATACGCAAGACGAAAAAGATTTTATTTCTCAGTCCTATATGGATATGGCGCGTAACCTTCACCGCTATGGCTGGTTGGTGCTGTACTTATTTGGTGCTTCACCTGCTATTTGCAAATCTTTCGTTAAAGGGCGTGAACATTCTTTTGAAGAATTCGACTACGGAACTTTTTATAAACCCTATGCAACCTCGTTAAGAATGAGCGATATCGGTTATAAAAACGACAGCCAATCTGATATTAATATCTCGTACAACAGCTTGGAAAAATACGTCAACCGCTTAGCATCTGCGACACAAACACCGTTTGGAGATTTCGACGCTATTGGTATTAAAGATAGCAGTGGTGACTACAAACAACTTAATAGCAATATCCTGCAAATAGAAAATGAATACTACAGCAATGTTCGTCCCAAGCAGGTTGCCAAATCTGGCGAGCGTCCCAGCGAGGCGTTAAAAAAACGTGGCGTGCAATACGTAGAATTACGATCCGTTGACATCAACCCATTTTACCCCGCCGGCATCAGCGAATCTCAACTGCTGTTTCTTGAAGCCTTTATGATTTTCTGTCTATTGGCGGATAGCCCAACAATGTCGGCTACTGATAAAGCCTGTGTTGATGATAATTTGACCTTGGTTGCGTGTGAAGGCAGAAAACCCGATTTATTATTACAACGCAATAACGCGGGCGTAACGCTTAAGTCATGGGGGCTTGAAATTTGCGACGAAATGAAAGAACTGTGTCGATTATTAGATGTTGATGACGATAACCAGTCCTACACTAACGCCCTCAACGCACAAATTAAAAAACTCAATAATGTGGAGCTGACACCTTCTGCTAACGTGCTAGATGAGATGAAAAAACAAGGGCTACCTTTCTTTAAATTTGCCTTGCAGCAAGCTAACACGCACCGCGATTTCTTCAAAAAAAGCTCATTCAGTTCAACACAGCAACAGTGCTTCGAAACAGCCGCCTTGCAGTCCATCAAAGAGCAAACTCTTTTAGAGCAAAACGATTCGTTATCATTCGATGCTTTTTTACAGCAATATTTCTCTCAAGGCTAACAACGGCAAGACACGCATACAGACTAACACTTCTATTGATATCCCCTTTTAGAATGTTTGATTTCCTATAACCTTGTTAAACTGGTGGTTATCAACTTTTGTATACTGACATGAACATTCAAACATTACAGGCATCGCTTGAAGACAAGCAACCGCGCGACATCATCAAAGGTATTTATTCAGCCGTAGATAGTTTAGCTATTTCGTTCAGTGGTGCCGAGGACGTCGTGTTGATTGATATGGCCTGTAAACTCAAGTTAAATCCCTCTGTATTTACCTTAGATACGGGGCGTCTACATCCAGAAACCTACCAATTTATTCAAACGGTAATGAATCACTACCAAATTAATATCGATATTTTATCGCCAGACACACGTCACCTGCAAAAGCTAACCCAAGAAAAGGGTTTATTTAGCTTTTACAAAGATGGCCATCAAGAATGTTGTGGCATTAGAAAAGTCGAGCCTTTGAAACGGCATTTAAGCAACTTCTCCGGCTGGATTACTGGCCAGCGACGTGATCAAAGTAAAGCAACACGACATAACTTAAATGTAGCGGAGATAGATTCCGCTTTCTCAGGCAAACAGGATGACTTGTTGAAATTCAACCCTTTGTACCAATGGAGTTCTGAAGACGTCTGGGCTTATATTAGAGCGCTAGACATACCCTTTAACCCATTACATAACCGCGGCTTTAGTAGCATCGGCTGTGAACCTTGTACGCGTCCCACGCTGCCTCACCAAGACCCCAGAGATGGTCGCTGGTGGTGGGAACAAGCAGATAGCAAAGAATGCGGACTACATAGTGAGTTAACTAAAATACCATAGCGTCTAAAATTTAATAATGCGGTAGTTTAATATCCTTAAACAACGCATCAATAGCGCCCTGCTCTTTTAGCCTCATCGCCGTACTAATGAGCTCTTGCGTTAAATGCGGTGCAAACAAACCAATAAACTCATAAATATAGCCACGTAAAAAGGTATCTTTCCGTATGCCAATTTTAGTCACGCTTTGGCCAAACAAGTGACTGGCATCAAGCGCCACTAGGTCATCATCCACGTTTTCATCATAGGCCATTCGCGCAACAATACCCACACCTAAACCTAGACGTACATAGGTTTTAATAACGTCCGCATCCACAGCGGTCAAAGCCACATCGGGACTAAGATTTTCAGATGAAAATGCTTCATCCAACTTTGAACGACCAGTGAAACCGAATACGTAGGTAATCAATGGATGAGCAGCAACATCGCTCAGCGATAAACGTTTAATCTCGGTAAGCGGATGGCCTTTAGGGACCAATATACAGCGATCCCAAGAATAACAAGGCAACATCACCAAGTTGTCGAACAACTCAATTGCCTCTGTGGCGATTGCTAGATCAACCTTCCCTTGTGAGACCATCTCTGAAATCTGTACTGGTGTACCTTGTTGTATATCCAAACTAACGTCGGGCATATCATTCATGAAGGTTTTAATCACCGACGGTAAGGCATAGCGAGCTTGGGTATGGGTTGTAGCAATAGAAAGTGAGCCCTTACTCTCATCGCGATATTCTCTGGCTATATTACGAATATTCTGAGCTTGCGTGAGCATCTCACCGGCAATATCAATTATTTTCTTGCCCGCTGGCGTCATACTCGTTAGATGTTTGCCGTTACGGGTAAAAACAGGAATGCCAAGTTCATCTTCAAGTATACGAATTTGTTTACTTATGCCTGGCTGCGAGGTATAAATACTCTCAGCGGTCGCAGAAACATTTAAATTGTTTTTTGACACTTCCCAAATATAGCGTAATTGCTGTAACTTCATTTCTCTTATCCTTTATAGTTATAAATATAGGAATACTTATTCCTTTTTATTATAAAGGAAATCCTTTATATTTCAAGCCTAATTATAAAGCTGGTTAAATTTTGGATTACTTTTATATTCTTGCAGGCGCTTGCGTTGGATTTGTTATCGGGCTAACCGGTGTTGGCGGCGGATCTTTAATGACCCCGCTACTGGTATTAGGCTTTAATGTACAACCTGCAATCGCGGTAGGAACAGATTTACTATACGCTGCAATTACCAAAGCCAGTGGTGTCTGGTCACACCAACGATTAAAGAACATTGAATGGTCTATTGTTAAAAACCTATGTTTAGGAAGCATTCCCGGTTCCATCGTCTGCGTTTTAGCTATACAACAACTCAACATCAGCGAAGCATTATTTGAGCACATTATTTCCGTGACGCTAGGGGCCATGTTGATTTTGACGTCATTCGTCATTGTATTTAAAGATAACGTTACTCATCTATTCGCAGCTAAAGCGAATATAGAGCCTTCTAAAGCAGTAATTATCTGTATTGGCGCCATCTTAGGGGTGCTGGTCACTTTGTCATCTGTAGGTGCTGGTGCAATCGGCAGTGCAATGTTACTCATACTATACCCAACACTTAAAACGCGAAAAATCGTTGGCACCGATATCGCCCATGCTGTGCCATTAACAGCAATAGCGGGCCTAGGGCATTATCAATTAGGAAATATCGACTTCAATTTATTACTCAGCCTAATTACTGGTTCCATACCGGCCATATACTTTGGTACAAGAGTGGGTCAACGACTGCCAGAAAAAGCACTAAAGTATATTGTAGCCACCGTACTGTTGTTAATTGGTCTGAAATTTTCAACGTAGAAACAGAGAACTTTAGTTTGCAGTTAAACGTTAACTAACAATACGTTTATAATAAACCATTAAATATACAACTCAAGAATAGGAATAGGAATGACATTCGTAGTAACAGAATCATGCATTAAATGTAAATACACCGATTGCGTGGACGTTTGCCCAGTAGATTGTTTTCACGAAGGCCCAAACTTTTTAGTTATTGACCCAGATGAATGCATCGACTGTACCTTATGCGAACCAGAGTGTCCTGTAGAAGCAATTTATTCCGAAGATGAGTTGCCAGAAGGGCAAGAAAGTTTTATCACCTTAAACGCAGAATTATCACCCTTATGGCCCGTGATAACTGATTTAAAACCTGCACCAGAAGATGCGGACGAGTGGGCAAAAATTGACAGCAAACTACAACATTTAGAGCGTTAGAATTATCGGCTACAAATATTGTTTAATATTGCACTCATAAGTAAAATTGCTACTTTAGAAATAAACATAAGCAATTAATGTTATACGTAAAAAAGCCGGCTTAAGCCGGCTTTTTATTTAATCTTCAGAAACATCAGATGGACTAGATTCATCTCGATCTACGAGTTCGACAAAAGCCATAGGTGCGGCATCACCGGTTCTAAATCCACATTTTAGAATTCGCAAATAACCACCTGGACGTTCTTTATAACGAGGTGCTAGTTTATTGAATAATTTGGTCACACTGTCGCGATCTCTTAAACGAGAAAAAACCAATCTTCTTTTAGCAACCGAATCGTTTTTAGACGCAGTAATAAGAGGCTCTATAAAACGACGTAACTCTTTAGCCTTAGGCAAAGTAGTACGGATTACTTCATGATCGATAAGCGAGTTTGCCATGTTTTGAAACATTGCCTTACGGTGACTGCTATTACGATTAAGCTGTCTTCCTGATTTCCGGTGACGCATAGTTAAATCCTTAAATTAAATTGAAGCGACAGCTCTATCACTAGTAATTAAACTAGAGGGCGGCCAATTTTCAAGACGAATACCTAAAGACATTCCTTTAGAAGCTAAAACGTCTTTGATTTCGGTGAGTGATTTTTTGCCTAAATTAGGCGCTTTCAGCAATTCAGTTTCAGTACGTTGAATTAAATCACCAATGTAAAATATTTGCTCTGCTTTAAGGCAGTTTGCTGAGCGTACCGTCAATTCTAAATCGTCAACCGGACGTAAAAGCACGGGGTCAAACTCAGGCTCCTTAGGAAGCTCAGGTTCATCAGGAATATCTTTAAGGTCAACAAACACAGCGATATGATGATGCAAAATAGTCGCCGCAGCACGGATAGTTTCTTCTGGATCAATCGTGCCATTTGTTTCAAGTTCAATCACTAACTTATCTAAGTTAGTACGTTGTTCAACACGTGCAGTATCAACGGTATATGAAATACTTTTAACGGGACTAAAAGAAGCATCCAATAATAATGTACCAATGGGTAAATCTTCATCCGGTAGTTTACGGGAAGCCGCAGTTTGATATCCAGAGCCACGTTCAACTTTAATTGTCATAGACAATTTACCGCTGTTCGCTAAGTTAGCAATAACTAATTCAGGATTAATGATCTCAACATCATGATCGATTTGAATATCAGCCGCTGTGACTTGCCCTTTGCCTGATTTTTTAATCGTAAGTATTGCTTCATCTTTAGCATTTAGAACAACCGCTAGATTCTTAAGGTTCAACATGATGTCAATCACGTCTTCTTGAACACCATCAATCGTCGTGTATTCGTGTAAAACACCTTCGATTTTAATTTCAGTTACTGCGCAACCAGAAATAGATGACAATAAAACACGTCTAAGTGCATTACCTAATGTATGTCCAAAACCACGTTCCATAGGCTCAATGGTTACTTTAGAGCTCGTTGGAGAAATTGATTTAACTCCAGTAACTTTAGGCTGTAAAAAACCTGAAAGTAAATTTTGCATTATATTTCCTCTTTAGATTACTTAGAGTACAGCTCAACAACAAGATGTTCATTTATTTCAGCTGACAAATCAGAACGTACTGGTTTGACTTTAAATGTACCTTGCATTTTTTTGATATCAAGCTCTATCCACTCAGGAATACCGCGTTGTTCAACAAACTCAAGCGCAGATTTAACGCGGTTTTGATTTTTAGCAGCTTCTTTAACTTCAATAATATCTTCCGCATTAACTTGATAAGAAGGAATGTTGACACGAACTCCATTAACAAGGATGCCGTTATGTCTAACCAGTTGTCTAGCTTCTGAACGTGAAGAAGAAAAACCCATACGGTAAACAACATTATCTAAACGACATTCAAGAAGTTGCAATAAGTTTTCACCCGTTGAACCTTTGATGCGAGCTGCTTCAGAATAATAACCACGGAATTGCTTTTCTAATACACCATAAGTACGGCGTAATTTTTGTTTTTCACGTAATTGCAATGCGTAGTCTGAAAGACGTGTACGGCGCTGACCATGTTGGCCAGGTGGGTACGCTCTTTTTTCAATTGCACACTTAGCTGTGTAGCACTTTTCGCCTTTTAAATATAATTTCTCGCCTTCACGACGACATAAACGACATTTAGAATCTGTATATTTTGCCATTGTAATTTCCTAGTTAAACGCGTCGCTTTTTGGGTGGCCGACATCCATTGTGTGGAATTGGTGTTACATCTTCAATAAAAGTGATGTTAAACCCAATGTTATTTAGTGCTCTTACTGCTGATTCACGACCAGGACCGGGACCCTTAATTCTTACTTCAAGGTTCTTAATACCGAACTCTTTAGCCGCTTCACCCGCACGTTCTGCAGCTACTTGAGCAGCAAACGGTGTGCTTTTACGTGAACCTCTAAAGCCTGAACCACCAGCAGTTGCCCAAGAAAGAGCATTACCTTTGCGGTCAGTAATTGTAACAATCGTATTATTAAATGTAGCATGTACATGAACAATGCCATCAACTACACTTTTTTTAACTTTCTTTTTACTACGACTTGGTTTAGCCATACTACTAATATCCTTTAATTAAATCTTATTTTCTAATTGGTTTACGTGGGCCTTTACGGGTCCTCGCATTAGTTTTTGTACGCTGTCCGCGAACCGGTAAACTTCTACGATGACGAATTCCACGGAAGCAGCCTAAATCCAAAAGACGCTTAATATTCATTGATACTTCGCGACGTAAATCGCCCTCAATGAGGTATTTACCAACTTCAGAACGCACGGCTTCTAACTGATCTTCAGATAGATCGCGTATTTTAATCGATGTTTCAATTCCAGAAGCTTCGCAAATGGATTTAGATCGCGTAGGACCTATCCCATAAATTGAAGTCAATGAAATTACAATGTGCTTATTATCAGGTATATTTATACCAGCAATACGTGCCATTAATTCTCTCCGTTATTTAGCCAGTCGAAAACCGACAAGTTTAATCTTTATTTAATCTAACTACAAGCTAAAGTATTAGCCTTGGCGCTGTTTATGACGTCCATCTTTACAGATAACACGAACGACTCGATTACGTCGAACAATTTTACAGTTGCGACATATCTTCTTTACAGATGCTCTAACTTTCATAATTAACTCCTATTTAAACCTTACTTAAGAACTCTTAAGGTTCGCTTTTTTCATTAAGCCTTCATATTGATGTGACATTAAATGCGACTGCATTTGTGCAATAAAGTCCATCACAACAATAACTATAATTAACAGTGATGTACCACCAAAGTAGAATGGCACATTCCAATAAACAATCAAAAACTCAGGTAATAAACACACAGCGGTAATATACATAGCACCTAATAACGTAAGTTTAGTAACCACAGCATCAATATATTTAGTGGTTTGCTCACCGGGTCTAATACCGGGTATAAAAGCACCTGATTTTTTTAAGTTGTCAGATGTATCCCTTGAATTAAACACCAATGCTGTATAAAAAAAGCAAAAGAAAATAATCGCTGCAGCATACAACATCACATAAATTGGCTGCCCAGGGGATAACATGCTTGAAAGATCTTGCAACCACTCCATACCTTCGCTATTTCCAAACCAACCCGCTATCGTTGAAGGAAACAGAATAATACTAGAAGCAAAAATTGGCGGGATAACCCCGGCCATATTTAGCTTCAATGGTAAAAAGCTTGACTGACCCGCTGTCATTTTGTTACCAACCTGACGTTTAGCATAATTAATGGTGATACGTCGTTGAGCACGTTCAACAAAAATAACAAAAGCAGTCACCGCGATAGCCACTAAAAATAATAATATGACCGTAATAGCATTCATTTCACCTGTGCGTACAAGCTCAAGCGTCCCACCTATAGCGGATGGTAGTCCAGCCACAATACCACCGAAAATGATGATTGAAATACCATTACCAATGCCACGTTCGGTCACTTGTTCACCAAGCCACATTAAAAACAACGTTCCACTCACTAAAGTAACAACAGCTGTAAACATAAACGCTGCGCCCGGGTTAAATACAACCGGTAATCCACCAGCTGATTGACTTTGAATAGCTGTTGCTACGCCAAACGCTTGGAATGTTGCTAATACAACCGTAAAGTAACGAGTGTATTGAGTTATCTTTCTTTTACCTGACTCGCCTTCTTTCTTAAGTTGCTCAAATTTAGGTACAACTGACGTCATTAATTGAATAATAATAGATGCCGAAATATACGGCATGATGCCCAGAGCAAATATACTTAATCTTTTTAGTGCGCCACCAGAAAACATATTAAACATATCTAATATGGTTCCGGCTTGTTGTTCAAACATTAATGCTAACGCTTTTGGGTCTATCCCAGGCACTGGAACATGCGCACCAATTCTAAAAACAAACAAAGCACCCAGCACAAAAAAGAGCCTACTACGAAGCTCAGGCATGTTGCTTAACCCGCCTTTATTGCCTGCGGCTGATGAACCTAAAGAAGACATAAATTAAGAGAGCGATCCGCCAGCAGATTCAATTGCTTTTAACGCACCTGGCGTTGCAACTAACCCTTTCAACTTTACAGCCGTGTTTATTTCACCCGACAAGATGACTTTTACTCGCTTTGTAAATGCAGGCACAATATTAGCTTCGATTAATGTCTCTACGGTAATAACATCAGCATTAAGATTGGATAATTCACCCAGTCTAACTTCAGCAGTTAAACGTTTTTTTGCAGACGTAAAGCCAATTTTTGGCAGTCTACGTTGGATAGGCATTTGCCCGCCTTCAAAACCAATTTTAGGCATACCACCAGAACGTGCTTTTTGTCCTTTATGACCACGGCCACATGTTTTGCCGTAACCAGAGCCGATTCCACGACCAACGCGTTTAGCGGATTTTTTACTGCCTGCAGCAGGTTTTATTGTATTTAATAACATGTTAACCCTCTTCTACCTGAAGCATATAATGAACTTTATTGATCATGCCTCTATTTTCTGGTGTATCAATCACTTCAACCGTTTGATGTATTTTACGTAAGCCAAGACCTGCAATGCATGCTTTATGTGATCTTAAACGGCCGTTTTGACTACGCACCATCGTTATTTTGATTTTTTTATCGCTCATAATTATTATCCAACAATATCTGCTACTTTTTTGCCGCGTTTCATCGCAACTTGTTCGGCGTTTGTCATATCTGACAACCCTTTGATTGTTGCACGTACAACATTTGCTGGATTGTTACTACCAACACATTTAGCAAGCACGTCATGCACACCAACAACTTCAAACACGGCTCGCATTGCACCACCAGCAATAATGCCAGTACCTTCTGATGCGGGTTTCATAAAGACTTCAGCCGCGCCATAATTTGCAACGATAGGGTATTGCAATGTATTACCCTGTAAATTAACTGATGTCATGTTCTTACGAGCTTGTTCCATAGCTTTTTGAATGGCCACAGGAACCTCGCGGGCTTTACAAATACCGAAGCCCACACGTCCATTACCATCACCAACGACAGCAAGGGCGGAGAACCTAAATTGACGACCACCTTTAACTACTTTTGAAATTCTTCTAACAGTAATTAACTTTTCTTGTAAATCATCTTGTTGATTATTTTGACCTGGTTGTGATGCCATAATTGCCTCTAAAATTCCAATCCATTTTCACGTGCCGCGTCGGCTAATGCCTTCACACGACCATGATATTTATATCCAGAACGATCAAATGCAACTGATGTTACTCCAGCTTTAACAGCACGTTCTGCAATTGCTTTGCCAACAACGCTAGCAGCATCGATATTACCTGCATTTTTTATTGAGCCTTTGATATCACTGACGAGTGTCGATGCAGACGCAATGACAGTTGATCCATCTCCAGAAGTAACCTGCGCATAAATATGACGCGGAGATCTAAATACGCTTAAGCGATTTCTTCCACTGTCTTTAATACGGGATCTTGTTTTTTTTGCTCTACGCAAACGTGAACTTTTCTTATCCATTTCTATGCCTATTTCTTCTTAGCTTCTTTCATAACAACATGCTCACCAACATAACGAATTCCTTTACCTTTATAAGGTTCAGGTGAGCGGAACGCTCTTATGTTTGCAGCCACTTGTCCTACTAATTGTTTATCACAACCCTTAATTGTGAGCTCAGTTTGACTTGGAGCTTCAATTGTAATGCCTGAAGGTATCATGAATTGAACCGGGTGAGAAAAACCTAATGTTAGATTAAGCACATTACCTTGAACCTTCGCTCTATATCCCACACCGCGTAATTCTAATTTTTTTTCAAAACCAACTGTAACGCCAACGACCATATTATTAACTAACGAGCGCTGAGTACCAGCAAGAGCAACAGAAGGTTTATCATTTTTATTTGATTTAAATGAAATGGTATTACCGTCTACATTGATATCTACGCATTTGATTAAATCGCACGTTAATGTGCCACTTTTACTTTTAACAGTAATTATTCCAGCATTGTTTTTAAATTCAACACCTTCTGGTAATTCAACAGGACTATTTGCAATTCTAGACATAATAAAACCTAATTAACTTACGTAACAAATAACTTCGCCGCCATGCCCTTCAGAGCGTGCAGCGCGGTCAGTCATTAAACCTTGTGAAGTAGAAATAATAGCAACACCTAAGCCACCTTTAACTTTAGGCAGTTGATCTTTTGATTTGTATACACGTAGACCAGGTTTGCTAACGCGGTCTATGCTTTCAATAACAGGCTTACCTTGAAAGTATTTTAAAGAAATTTCTAACGCAGGCTTTGCATTTGAATCTTCAACTTGATTAGAACCAGCAACGTAACCTTCTTGTTCAAGAATGTTAGCCAATGCCAATTTTTTTGTAGAAAACGGCATCGTCACTGATGTTTTTGCGGCAGATTGCGCATTACGAATGCGTGTTAACATATCTGCAATAGGATCACTCATGCTCATGTATAAATTCCTCTCTTACCAACTAGCCTTAGATAGGCCAGGTACGTCACCGCGCATAGTCGCTTCACGTAATTTGTTACGGCCTAAGCCAAATTTTCTATAATATCCGTGTGGACGCCCTGTGATATTGCAACGATTTCGAATACGCGATGCACTTGAATCTCTTGGTAACTTAAGCAATTTAGTTTGCGCTTCTGTTACTTGCTCAAAAGTAGATTTGGGGTGCCTAATAACTTCTTTAAGAGCCGCTCTTTTTTCAGCATACTTAGCCACTAGGCGTATACGCTTAGCTTCTCTAGCTATCATTGATTTTTTTGCCATCTTTAAACCTTATTGTTTAATTGGGAAGTTAAAAGCCTTTAATAACGCACGGCCTTCATCATCATTTTTTGCGGTGGTTGTAATAGCAATATCTAAACCACGTAGTGTATCAATTTTATCGTAATCAATTTCAGGGAAAATAATTTGTTCTGTTACACCTAAAGAATAATTACCTCTGCCATCAAAAGATTTATTACTTAACCCACGAAAATCTCTAATTCTTGGAATAGCAATAGAAATGAGGCGCTGTAAGAAATCATACATACGTTCATTCCTTAATGTAACTTTACAACCAATCGGCATATCGTCGCGAATCTTAAATCCAGCTATAGATTTTTTAGAAATTGTAATGATTGGCTTTTGACTTGAAATTTTCTGTAAGTCCGCCACCGCATTTTGGATTACTTTTTTGTCAGCTACAGCTTCTCCCACACCCATATTAAGCGTGATCTTTGTGATCTTAGGAACTTCCATAACTGTTTTGAAATTAAGTTCCTTCATTAAGGCTGGAACCATTTCGTTTTTATACTTTTCTTGTAAAATTGACATCAGTATTCTCTGTATTCTTAAGCGTCTAACACTTCATTATTCGATTTGAAAAAACGAACTTTTTTTCCATCGTCTAAAACTTTAAAGCCAACACGGTCTGCTTTTTTGGTTTGAGCGTTATAAATTGCAATATTAGAAATATTAATTGGCATTTGCTTTTCTACAATGCCACCTTCAATTCCTTTGTTAGGATTTGGTTTCTGGTGTTTTTTTACTGTATTAACACCTTCAACAATCACTTTTTCTGCAGTAACAACAGTAAGAATAACGCCTCTTTTGCCTTTATCCTTACCGGTTAAAACAATAACTTCATCACCTTTTTTAATCTTATTCATAATTATTACTTAAATATAGTTAAATTACTTCAGGAGCCAATGAAATAATCTTCATGAACTTTTCATTACGTAATTCACGTGTTACAGGGCCAAAGATACGTGTACCGATTGGCTGTAAATTTGCATTTAATAGTACCGCTGCATTGCCGTCAAAACGAATAGCTGAACCATCTGAGCGACGGATTGCTTTCTTTGTACGCACAACAACAGCGTTAACTACATCACCTTTTTTTACTTTCCCACGAGGGATAGCGTCTTTTATGCTGACTTTGATAATGTCACCAATTCGTGCATAACGCTTATGAGAACCACCAAGCACTTTAATACACATAACATTTCGCGCACCGCTATTATCGGCCACATCAAGTCTTGTCTGCATTTGAATCATCTTCTACTCCAACTAATTCTTATTTTGCTTTTTCAATAATTTCATGAAGCTTCCATGTTTTCGACTTTGAAATAGGTCGGCAAGAAACCAACGAAACAGTATCACCTTCAGAACATGCGTTTTTTTCGTCATGCGCATTAAACTTTGTTGTACGCTTAATAACTTTACCGTACAAAGGATGCTTAACTTGGCGCGTCACTTTAACAGTAATAGATTTATCAGCTTTATTACTGGTTACAACACCAGAGATTGTTCTTAGCGTTTGCTCTTCAGTACTCATTTAGACTCACCTGCTTGCTGATTCAAAATAGTTTTAATACGAGCAATATCTCCTCGTACCACACCAAATTGATGCACTTGATTTAATTGGCCAGTAGAACTTTGCATGCGCAAGTTAAACTGCTCCTTTCTTAACTCAAGCAATAGATCATTGAGCTCTTGAGCTGTCTTTTCTCTTAATTCAGAAGCTTTCATTACATTATTGTCCGTTGAGCAAATTTTGTTTTAAAAGGGAGCTTAGCTGCCGCTAATCTAAATGCCTCTTCAGCTAACTCTCTTGTAACACCTTGCAATTCAAATAACATGGTGCCTGGTTTAATTTGAGCAACCCAAAATTCAACACTGCCTTTACCTTTACCCATACGAACTTCTAATGGTTTTTTAGTAATTGGCTTGTCTGGGAAAACTCTAATCCAAACTTTACCGCCACGCTTAATATGTCTTGTTATTGTACGACGACCTGCTTCAATTTGACGCGCCGTCATACGACCACGCTCCATAGACTTAAGTCCAAACTCACCGAAGCTAACACTACTTCCACGATGCGCTAAACCAGTATTTCTAAGTTTATGCTGCTTTCTATATTTTGTTCTTTTTGGTTGTAACATGGTTAATACCTATTCCCCAGCGCCTTCTTTAGCACTTAAAACTACAGGAGTTGACTTTTCATCAAACACTTCGCCTTTGAATATCCAAACTTTAATACCCAAAATACCGTACGTTGTTAACGCTTCAGTAAAGCCATAATCTATGTCGGCACGAAGCGTATGCAAAGGCACACGACCTTCTCTGTACCATTCGTTACGAGCAATATCAGCACCGTTTAAGCGACCACTAACTTTTATTTTGATACCTTCTGCACCTAAACGCATGGTGTTTGTAACCGCTCTTTTCATTGCGCGTCTAAACATAATGCGACGCTCCAATTGTTGAGCAACACTTTCGGCCACTAGTAACGCATCTAATTCTGGCTTACGAATTTCTTCAACATTAATCTGAACAGGAACACCCATTATCTTGCTTACTTCAGCTCTTAATGAATCTACATCGCCACCTTTTTTACCAATAACGATACCTGGGCGCGCGGTATGAATTGTAATTTGCGCATTGCCAGCTGGGCGATTGATTTGAATTTTACTTACTGAAGCCGACATTAATTTCTTTTTCAAGAAATCTCTGGCTATCAAGTCTTGTCTCAACATTTCTGGATACGCTTGTGTACTTGCGTACCAACGTGAATTCCAGTCTTTAACTATTCCAAGACGTATACCAGTAGGATGTACTTTTTGACCCATATTAATTTACTCTTTATTTAGTGTCACTAACTGCTATCGTAAGATGGCAATTTCTTTTTAAGATTTTATTACCACGGCCTTTAGCGCGTGCTTTAAAACGTTTATATGTTGGCGCTTCGTCAACAAATACTGTTGAAATATATAATTCATCAACATCCGCACCTTCATTGTGTTCTGCATTTGCAATGGCAGAATTAAGTAGCTTCTTAAAGCTATCTGCTGCTTTACGTGTACTAAAACCCAAAAGATTCAATGCGCTCTCAACGTCTTTACCACGTACCTGATTAGCAATTAATCGGCCCTTTTGGGCGGAAAAATTTGCGTTTTTTAATATCGCTCTGACTTCCATCATTACACCAATTGTTATCTAGATTTCTTATCAATAATATGACCACGATAAGTACGCGTTGACGCGAACTCACCCAACTTATGGCCAACCATGTTTTCAGAGATTAATACTGGCATATGTTGCCTGCCATTATGAATCGCAATCGTTAAACCAACCATTGTTGGAGAAATCATTGAACGTCTTGACCATGTTTTAATGGGTCGACGATTGTTACTTTCTGCAGCCGCTTCAACTTTCTTCAACAAATGAAGGTCAATAAACGGTCCTTTTTTTAGGGATCTTGGCACAATATATCCTTAACGTTTTGTTCTATTTCGCACTATTAATTTATCAGTACGTTTGTTTTTACGTGTTTTATAACCTTTTGTAGGCATTCCCCACGGTGACACTGGATGACGCCCACCAGATGTACGGCCTTCACCACCACCATGTGGATGATCAACCGGGTTCATAGCAACGCCACGAACTGTTGGCCTAACACCTCTCCAACGTTTAGCGCCGGCTTTACCCAACGAAATCAAACTATGTTCTGAATTACCAACCTCACCAATAACAGCACGGCATTCAGAAAGCACCTTACGCATTTCACCCGAACGCAACCTTAATGTAACGTGATTGCCGTCTCGAGCAACAATTTGCGTAACAGTACCTGCGCTACGCGCAATTTGAGCACCTTTACCTGGTTTTAATTCAACACAATGCACTTGAGTACCAACAGGTATATTACGCATTGGTAGGCAGTTGCCGATTGTAATTGGGGCTACTTCAGAAGAAATAATCTCATCGCCAGTATTTAAGTTCTTAGGCGCAATGATGTATCGTCTTTCGCCGTCATTATATAGTATCAGCGCAATATTAGCAGTTCTATTTGGATCATATTGCAGACTTTCTACTTTGCCAGGGATATCAAATTTATTTCTTTTGAAATCAATGATTCTATAGTGTTGCTTATGACCCCCACCACGATGTCTAGTCGTAATACGTCCGTTATTATTTCTTCCGCCAGTTTTAGTTTTCTTTGCGAGCAAAGGACCGTAAGGTGCGTCTTTGCTTAAATCAGAGTTTTTAACTCTGATTACAAAGCGCGACCCGGGGGATGTTGGTTTTGATTTTACAATAGCCATATGAATTTATATCTTCAAGTTAAGCAGAAACGAAATCGATTTCTTGCCCTGATTTAATACGAACGTATGCTTTTTTGACATCGGATCTTTTACCCATACCTTTGCCAAAACGCTTCGTCTTACCTTTAACATTTAATGTTTTAACTGATTCAACTTCAACATCAAAAAGTTTTTCTACCGCTGCTTTAATTTCAGTTTTATTAGCTGTGTTATTAACCTTGAATACATACTGGTTGTTATTGTCAGCAGCTAATGAACTTTTTTCAGTGACAACTGGCGCAGTAATTAATTGCAATAAGAACTCTTGGTTCATTTTAAACGCTCCTCAATTAGTGCAACTGCGTCAGCAGTCATGCATACTTTTTCAAATGCAAGCAATGAGACGGGATCAATATCATACGCAGTACAAACATCAACCTTATGAAGATTACGACTAGCTAGACCCAAGTTCGCATCATCAGCAGCCAGTACAAACAAAACACTACTTAAGCCTTTATCAGACAACATTACATCTAAGGCTTTCGTTTTTGGTTCTGCCATCTCGATATCATCAACAATAACCAGTCTTTCCTGGCGAGCCAGTTCAGATAAAATAGATCGCATAGCAACCGCGTACATCTTTTTATTTAATTTTTTACTGTGATCCTGAGGCTTAGCAGCAAATGTTACGCCACCTTTACGCCATATTGGGCTTCTGGTTGTTCCAGCACGAGCGCGACCAGTACCTTTTTGCTTCCAAGGTTTGGCGCCACCACCACTCACTTCTGAACGAGTTTTTTGTGCACGTGTACCCGCTCTTGCATTTGCCATGTAAGTTACAACTAACTGATGGATGATTCCTTCGTTGTAATCTTGACCGAATACAGCTTCTGAAAGATCTTTACCTACGACAGGCGATTGAATATTCATATTAATGCCTATTTGTTAATTTTAATTGCCGGCGTAATTACTACGTCACCATTTTTTGAGCCTGGAATTGCGCCTTTAATCAATAAAACTGATTTTTCAGCATCAACCCTGATGATTTCTAAGTTTTGAGTAGTCACTCTTTCAGCGCCCATGTGTCCCGCCATCTTCTTGCCTTTTACAACACGACCTGGTGTTTGACATTGACCAATTGAACCCGGCGCACGATGTGAAAGTGAATTGCCGTGCGTCGCATCTTGCATTTGGAAGTTATAACGCTTAATAACACCCGCAAAGCCTTTACCAATACTTTGACCACGTACGTCTACTTTTTGCCCTGCTTCAAATACGTCCAATGGTAAATCAGAACCAAGTTCGATATCAGAATCCGCATCCAATCTGAACTCCCACAAGCCTCTGCCCGCAACTACACCAGCTTTAGTAAACTGACCTGCTTCGGCTTTATTAACCCGTGAGTTTTTAACGTCGCCCGTTGTTATCTGCACCGCAGAATAACCATCTGATTCTTGGCTTAATATACGTGTTACGCGATTAGGCGTGACATGAACAACAGATACAGGAATCGAAATTCCTTCCTCTGTAAATATTCGAGTCATTCCGCATTTACGGCCTACTAATCCTAAAGACATGATTTATCCTATTAATTATGTATATTAAAGGCTGAATTAGTTCAGCTTAATTTGTACGTCTACGCCAGCTGATAAATCAAGCTTCATTAGCGCATCTACTGTTTTGTCAGTTGGCTCTACAATATCCATCATACGTTTGTGCGTGCGAAGCTCGTATTGATCCCTCGCATCTTTATTAACGTGTGGTGAAATCAACACTGTAAAACGTTCTTTTTTAGTCGGCAAAGGAATCGGACCCATTACTTGAGCGCCTGTTCTTTTAGCTGTTTCAACGATTTCACGAGCTGCATGATCAATTAAACGATGATCAAAGCCTTTCAAACGAATTCTGATAGATTGTTTAGACATAATAATTACTCAATAATTTTAGCAACAACACCGGCGCCAACTGTACGGCCACCTTCACGAATAGCAAAACGTAAGCCGTCTTCCATCGCAA
>LWDU01036190.1_pt1 | contig 20969 bp, 15 predicted proteins | sample 727161 | NCBI WGS metagenome assembly LWDU01 (sample SAMN04566230, study PRJNA314399) | hydrothermal vent metagenome | isolation source: deep sea hydrothermal plume seawater | place: Mexico: Gulf of California, Guaymas Basin | collected 2004-07-11
CCAGACAAAGGCATCGATGCCACCACCACGATAAAGACAGAATCCCTACGCAAATCACTGCTCAAAATCCTTAAGTCCACGCCATTCGGGACAAGCCCGGAGGCGGGGCTTCCATTCGTCTCTCCTGTTGCTCCGCAACCCTTGTTGCAGGCAACAGGGCCACCCGATGGACGCGCTACACGGCTGACGAAAGCGCGGACACTACGTCAGAATATCGTGTACGACGTTCCCGTAGACATCCGTCAGACGGAAGTCGCGGCCGGCATGACGATACGTCAGCCGTTCGTGGTCCAATCCCAGTGCATGCAACAACGTTGCGTGGAGGTCGTGCATGTGGACGGGGTTTTCGACCGGGGCATAACCAAAGTCGTCCGTTGAACCGTATGTCAGTCCACCGCGAGCACCGCCTCCGGCCATCCACATGGTGAACGCTTTGGGATGATGGTTTCGGCCGTCGCCGTTTTCGACCATCGGTGTTCGACCAAACTCGGCACCCCACACAACCAACGTGTCCTCCAGCATGCCGCGCCGAGCCAGATCTTCCAGCAGGCCGGTGATCGGACGGTCGACCTTGGCCGATTCTGTGATGTGCCCGGCCTGCACTTTCTGATGGTGATCCCAGGTATAGTTCGTCGAAACCTGAATGTAGCGGACACCGCTTTCCGCAAACTTGCGCGCCAGCAGGCATTGACGTCCGAAGTTGTCGGTCGGTTCCGAATCGATACCGTAAAGATCAAGCGTTGATTTCGATTCGTCAGCCAGACTCATGATCTGAGGCATCGTTGACTGCATGCGAAACGCCAGTTCGTAGTTTGCGATCAGCCCTTCAATCTGCTGGTCTTCCACGGTGTTCCGCAGGTGCCGTTTGTTAAGCGATTGGATCAGTCTCAGCTGTTTTCGCTGCAGATCCGGAGTCAGCTGTTTGTTGACGAGATTGGAGACTGCCGCCTGTGCAATCGGTGTTTCAGCGGAACCAATCGCCGTCCCCTGATGCAGAGCAGGCAGAAACGCACTACCGTAATTCTGCACGCCGCCGTGTCCGCGTGGTGGTGAAATTGTGATGAAAGCGGGCAGGCTGTCGCTCTCACATCCCAGGCCGTAGCTCACCCACGCTCCCACACTGGGTCGCACAAGATTCGCCTGTCCTGTGTGCAGCCTCAGTAATGCTTCGCCATGGGCGCTGCCTTCGGTGTGTAAAGATCGAATGACGCACATGCGATCCGCCTGCCGAGACAGATGCGGAAACAGCTCGCTCATCCAGATGCCACTGTCACCGTGTTGTGCGAATTGGAATGGTGACCCCAGCAGCGTGCCGAGTTGATCGCGATCACTGCCCACCGATTTTCCGGACAGCGGCTTACCGGATTCGGCGTTCAGCCGTGGTTTGGGATCGAACAGGTCAACGTGACTGGGCCCGCCCCACATGAACAGAAAGATAATGCGTTTCGCGCGAGCCGGAATATGAGGCAGCGGCAGCGAAGGTCCGTTCGCTTGTGATGTGTCTGCCGTGGCACGTTGCCCGGCCATAGCCGCCAGCGCCAGCTGACCGAAACCGCCGGTACTCACCCGCAGCATGTCACGACGTGTGGCAGTGGGAATGAATTGATGGCACCTCATCACTTACTCCACTATCTGAAAACGGCTGGATGCGAACAAGGCGTGGCAAACCATCGACCACACTCGAATATCGGCATCGGCGGTGTCGTCGTCGCTGAGACTTTCCCGTGTATCGCTGATAAACGTCAGCAATTCGTCTCGTTCTTCCATCGTGGGAACTGCGTTCAGCACGAGTTCAAACAGATGATCAACCATTGCACTCGGATTATCAGCCACTTCGTCGTCCAGCATTCGCCGTGCAGTGGCTTCGGCGGCAGTCATTACGAGCTCATCGTTCAGCATGAACAGGCCCTGCGTTGCAACCATCGTCTGCGGGCGCATGCCTGTAGCAGCGTGCGGATCAGCGAAGTCGAACACATCGAACAGTTCCGGCAGATCGTTTCGAATGACCGGCAGGTAAACACTGCGACACGGAAAGTCCGTGCGTCTGCGGTTCTTGTTGTCGCCGACCGCTGTGGCTTGATCTCCCAGATACGAAACGGTGGAATCCATCGGCGTAACATCCAGCGTTCCGGCAGCCAGCAGCATCGCATCCCGCAATGCTTCTGGTGTCAAACGACGTCGGTGAGCTCGCCAAAGCAAACGGTTCTCCGGATCCACCGCATGACTGGCTTCATCGTGAAGGCTGCTCATGGCGAACGTCCGAGTCAGGACGACTTTTCGCACGAGAGATTTCAGAGACCAACCGGAGTCAATCACTTCGCGAGCCAGGTGGTCAAGCAGTTCCGGATGACTGGGAGCTTCACCCGAACGTCCAAAGTTATCCACGGTCCTCACGATTCCGCGACCAATCAGATGATGCCACACGCGATTGGCGAGAACTCGTGCGGCAAGCCGCCCTGCGCCGTTATCGACATCTGTCAGCCAGCGAGCCAATTCCAGTCTTCCGCTTTGGCCTTCAGGAATGTCGACGGTGTCATCGCTGATCACTCGCAGAAACCCACGCGGCACCTGATCGCCCAAACGATCGAACTGTCCAGCAAGGCGGATAGATTCGTCAGCAGGCGTATCTTCGTCAGACGGAATCATTGCCCGTGGCGGAATCGCCGGTGGCTTGGCCACCGCCGCATTCAGATCTGCCACGAATGCCTTTTGCGCTGCGACACGCTGTTCAATGGGCTGCTTTACATCTGCTGCGGCTTCTGCCACAGCATCCTTGTGTTCCGCCGCAAACGCATCAACGGCGGTCACGTCACCTTTTTCCAGCAACTCCAGAGCCGCCTTCGCGTGCTTCTGTTTTTCTGTCAACTTTGGCCGCTTGCGCCAGTACTTTTCATAGGCATCATTGGGCGAATTACCGTCGGGGCCAAGCCCTGCCAGACGCTCCATCACTCGCTGCTGACCCAGCATGTAACGCTGTTGCATAACCTTCGTTGAAGTGAATATACCGGCCAGTGCGTAGTAGTCTGCCGTGGGGACCGGATCGAACTTGTGATCATGGCAGCGCGCACAACCCAGAGTTTGCCCCAGCACCGCTCGGCCGATCGTGTCGAGCTGTTCGTCAGCGACATCCATCCGTCGTTCTTTCGGATCGTTTCCCAGCAGCACCTTCGGCCCCATCACCAGAAAGCCCGCCGCGATCCGCTGTCGGTCTCGCTGTTCGATCGAATCATGCGGCAACAGATCTCCTGCGATTTGCTCAAGCAGAAATCTGTCAAATGGCACGTCGGCGTTTACTGCAGCGATGACCCAGTTGCGGTATCGCCACGCTTCTCGAAACAGAAAGTTTTCATCCAGTCCGTTGGAATCGGCGTAGCGAGCCAGGTCCAGCCAGTGCCGTCCCCAGCGTTCCCCGAACCGCGGTGAATTCAGCAGTTGATCGACCAGCCGCTCAAACGCGTCCGGCCGGTCGTCTGCAAGATATGCCGCCAGCTGTTTCGGTGTCGGTGGCAGGCCGGTCAGTTGCAGGTAAACTCGCCGCATAAGTGTGCGATGATCAGTATCACGTGCGGGCCGCAGGCTCGCCGTTTCCAACTGCGACAGGACAAACGTATCGATAGTCGACTGCGGCCAGTCGGTCGTCTTTACGTCGGGTGGGAGCTCCTGCCGCAGCGGTCGAAAAGCCCAGTGCTCTCGACCAGCAATCGGATCCGACGGATTGTTGTTCGGCTCGAGTGCGTCCATGGCTTTGTCGCGAGGATCCGGCGCACCCATCTGCACCCATCGTTCCAGGTGCACAACCGCACTCTTTGGCAGCGCTCTGTCAGGTGGCATTTGCCGGTCGGGGTCCATGTAGCGCACCGCCTGTATCAACAGACTGGCATCCACATTTTCAGGAACCACAGCCGGACCACTGTCACCGCCCACGGTCCATCCGGCTTTGCTGTCCAGCAGCAAACCGCCTTCATGTTTTCCGGTGCGCGACGAATGACAGGCGTAGCAGTGTTTTGCAAGAAGTGGACGGACGTGTTTCTCGAAATACTCCACGCCATCGGCCGTCTCGGACCTGGCCGAGTCCAATGTGAACACGGCTGCGCACAAGCATACGAACAATGACACCAAAAATTGTGGCCGAAACGTTTTCATCACATGGATCGTACCCAGGAACGCCTGGCGGTACAGCAGCAAAAGCGACTGATCTCTGATTGCGAGAAACATCGCGGACGGCACGATGGTGACAAGCAAACCGCGGATTACCTGCCGCAGCAGTTCGCGATTATTCGGCCGGGCAGTTATGTAGCTTGGGACCATTGTCCCGAGCTGAGCCTATTTACGGGACGGGACGATGGTCCCATCCTACTGAGGAAAACCGCAACCGGTGTCTGCACCCATTGGCTGCACCCATTGGCTGCACCACGTTGAAATGAATGGTTATCTCAAATGTTGATGTTTACGAAGAATTCGTCCAGCAATCTGCCAAATTGTCGTAATTCCGATTCGACCTGCGACTCTGCGGCTTTTTGCGGTTCGCTGGGGGGCAATTGATTCATGATTATCTCCTCAGGGTCATTGGTCAAAGTTTATGTCTCCTGAGCGAAAACGCAGATGCGCTGTTACATGATTTCCATGAAAACCGAGAACGAACACGTAAGGATCTGCTGTGATTCAGCGACAAACGAGTTCAGCGGCAGCAAGATGAAATGCACGGTGAAATGAAATCAGAGGAATGAACACTCATGATCCAAATACGCAGATCGGAAGACCGAGGCCATGCCGATCACGGATGGCTGGACACCTATCACACGTTTTCGTTCTCGTCGTATCGGGACCCGGAGCATATGCAGTTTCGGTCATTGCGGGTGATGAACGAGGACGTTGTTGCGCCGGGCCAGGGATTCGGAACACACCCGCACAGCGATATGGAAATCGTCACCTACGTTCTGGAAGGCGCCTTGGAGCACAAAGATTCGATGGGAAACGGCGAGGTGCTGCGGCCTGGTGAGTTCCAACGCATGACCGCCGGAACGGGGATCACTCATAGTGAGTTCAACCCTTCTGACAGTGAGCCCGTTCATCTGTATCAGATCTGGCTGCTGCCCGAACGCAAAGGCATCCCGCCAGGTTATGAGCAGAAGCGATTCGACGATGGTAGCATGACGAATCAGTTGAGGCTGGTTGCGTCGCCGAATGCAGAACTCGGGTCGCTGAAAATTCATCAGGATGCCCGCATTCATCTGGCCAGGCTGGACGCAGACCGGCAGGTTACTCTCGACGTGACCAAAGGCCGTCATGCATGGCTGCAGGTTCTGCGGGGCAGCGTTTCGCTCAACGGGCACGATCTCAACACGAGCGATGGGGCCGCCGTCAGCGACGAGGCGTTGCTTACTATTCGAGCCACGACAGGTGCCGAGATCATGCTGTTTGATCTGGCCTGAGTGCACAACTCCTGAAGATCGCACACTGTTGTGGAATCGAATACGATCAGCCAACTCATCAACGATTAGAGCATTTTACTTTTTTTCGTAGCGGAAGCCGCCAAGGCTTTCGACCTGTCACTGCCGAAATTCTGGGCGAATTCCGCCACAGAACGACCGCGTGATTTTGAAAACTGCTGTAGAGTCCGGTGGAGAGACGTTCTGCCGTCGTTCGCATCGTTCCTGTTACGAGCGATGCCTTGAATTCGGCAGTGAATCTCCCGCGTTAAAGAAATCATTCAACATGTCGAAGCCCAAAATTCTTGCCTTCGCCGGAAGTGCCCGGACGGATTCTTACAATCACCGACTGGTTCAGGTCGCAGCCGATGGGGCTCGCGCCGCTGGCGCCGACGTCACAGTCCTTAACCTGAAGGACTATCCCTTGCCGATATTCGACGAGGACCTCGAACGGGACGCCGTTCCCGAGAACGCAGCAAAGCTGAAGCAGTTGTTTCTCGATCACGACGGATTACTAATCTCATCACCTGAGTACAACAGCTCCATCACTCCGCTTCTGAAAAACGTCATCGACTGGGTCTCTCGTCCCGCCGAAGGCGAGGCTTCGTTGGCTGCTTACCGAGGCAAGGTGGCTGCGTTGATGGCCGCGTCGCCCGGTGGACTCGGTGGCCTGCGAGGATTGGTTCACGTCCGCTCAATCCTAAGCAGCATCGGTGTGATTGTCCTGCCGGATCAGCTCGCTGTTTCCAGGGCGTTCGATGCGTTTGACGACGACGGGCAACTGAAGGACGAGAAGCAACAGGCACGTGTTCAGAACCTGGGCAAGTCGGTTGCCGTGACGATCAGCAAACTGTCAGACTGATTCATTCCAACAGCTGAGATGATTCAACCAGTCTCGTAGGGTCCGCTGTGCGGACCGCTGCCTGTTGCCGGTCCGCACAGCGGACCCTACAACTCTTCCGGCATCTTGACACGGCGACTGCGCGGTCGTTGTTCCGTCGTTCCGTGTTTAGTCCTTCTGCCGCATGTCTTTTATTTTGGCAGGGATCTCGCCAGCCACACTCATGCTCACCGGCCGTCTCTTGATACGATACAATTGGTTCGACCACAGAAGCAATTTACAGGCGTTCACCATGCCCCGACTACTTGCCGTACTCATCACGCTGCCTGTTCTGTTTACCGGCGGTCTTCAGGCGGCGGACAAGCCATTGAAGGTCTTCATTCTGGCTGGTCAATCAAACATGGTTGGCTGGGGCGACAGCCTCAAACTGGAAGACGACCTGCGTAACGGCAATGAGCATGTGCTGATGTTCGAGAACGGCAAATGGCAGCCGCTCAAACCGTTCAAGAAAGCACAGAAGAATCAACAGAAGTTCGGCATGACGGAATTCACTTTTGGACCGGAGATCGCCTTCGGTCATGAGTTGGCGAAAGCATGGCCTGATGAGACCGTCGGCATCGTAAAACTGGCTGTCGGGGGAACCAGCATTCTGACGTGGAAGCCGAACTGGTCAAAAGAGGACGCGGACAGAGTTGGTCAGGGGCGAGTTGGCTCGCTCTACAAAAGACTAATGACGAAAATCGAGCAGGCGCGGAAGGCCCGCGACATAGAGATTGTGGGCTTCCTGTGGGTACAGGGAGGCGGAGATATGAAAAACGTTGCCGTCGCCAGGGAGTATCTCGACAATCTTAAATCGCTTGTGGGTGCGGTCAGGAATGACACAGGTGTCCCGGACCTGCCGTTCCTGTGCGGATCGGTGCGACGTACTGAGGACCCGGATGACATTTCCGACATCATTCCCGAACGGATCGGTGGTCCGTATCCCGCGGTCGAGTGGGTGATCAAAGCTCAATGGGACGCCCAGGCGGAAATCGCACATGCGCGGACCGTCATTCTGCGAGACATCGAAACACATCCCATGAATGTCCACTACAACACGGCAGGGCAACTGAACGTCGGAAAGCTATTTGCCAAAGCGTTCCTCATGACTGAATCTCGTATCGGGGGCCACACGCCACAGCAGGTCCTTGCCATGCTCGGGGCCCAAGGACGCGATGCTGTCACAGAACGACAGTTGTCAACGTACCGCCGCATCTTCGGATACGGCGATGCGGACGGTGACGGACGACACTCTCGGCAGGAGTTTGTTGATGACGGTCGTTACCTGACCCGCCAGGCACGGCAGGGAATCTTCCAGGCTTCTGATTCGAACAATGACGGGATCGTCTCGGAAGCGGAGTACATTGATAACCGGATCATTACCGATGAGGCGAAAGCGATTTTCAACGAGATGGACGCCAACGACGACGGTAAGCTGACGTTGAACGAATTCGTTGCCAGCGGAAGAATCAACGATACGGATCTGGCCGGATCAATTTATGCGGCATTGGACTCTGATGGCAACGGCGAACTTGTCATACCGGAGTATCTCCGCGTTTGGGGACGCTGGGCGCGAAGCGGACGCAGGACTCAAATCGGCGTACCCGAATAAGCAATGTCGCGTATGCGAATCAGGACTTACCGAGTGCACCATCCCGACTGAGTTCGTCGCCGGATGTCTTGACAACCTGGTCTGCCAGATCCTGCAGGTGCCTGGCCATAACTGTCAGCACGCACGCGACAGGACCGGACTTCTCTCCGGATGCGTCAATCAGTTCATTCAGGTCCATGCTATAGACCGAAGTATGTGCGGTCGCTTCAATGGTGGCGAATTGAGGCTGATTCTGAAGTAAGCCCAGCAGTCCGAAAATTTCGCCCTCCTGCAGCGTACCAATCGTTTTCTGTTCGCCGTCGACTTCTCTGGAGACCTTGACTTCTCCCCGTTCGATGACGCAGAATCTGCGAACCGGTGCCCCCTGTCGCATGATGATCGAGCCGCGTTCAAAAGTGCGGCGGCTTTTCTTCAGTTCCGTCGCTTTGTGCTGAGTTCGGATGTATCGCAGAACGATCCGCAGGATCAATCCGAGCCCCGCACCAACCGCCAGACCTGTAACGTTGGCCGCAGCATCCGCCATGTCAAAGCTGCGTGAGTTGAGTGGTTGCAGGAATTCTATCGCAACGCCCAGCAGGGCCAGCAGAATCAGCACTGGCACGAAAAACGCGGGGCGCAATCCCAGGACAAAAATGATCGCCAGAGTCGCGTATCCGCTGAAGTGAAGAATCTTGTCCACTTCAATCGTGTGTTCCTGTCCACCTTCCAGGCTTGCGACAATCACGACGACCACTGCGGCGAACCCGACAAGTAACGTCAGGGCACGCATCGACGCAGGAATGTCGTAGACCGTGTTGGACAGAACGTTTGTCAGTCTTCTGGATGAGCGAATGGGGAACTGAGACATGACAGGGACTTAGTGCGTGTCGCACAGACGTGTAGCGGGTCCGGCGAGAGATTTAACGGATGAACGGTGGCGGAAGTCGTTACCCTTCGGTACAGCGCGGTTTAGAATGATGCGGGAACGGTCAGAACGGGGCAGGGTGCCTTCCTGAGAACGTTTTCACTTGTCGTTCCTCGCAGAATATCAAGATAGCCGTGCGTTCCGGCGGTCACCATGATCAGCAGGTTCGCAGATATTTCTTCTGCTGCGTCCAGGATTTCTGTCACGGGATTTCCCTGACGAACAGTGCGTGTGACGTGCCATGGCCCATCCGGAACTCTGACGTCCGGGAACTGCGACTCTGAACCGACATGCAATAACGTCAAACGCGATTTTTCATGTCCAAAGGCCTCGATTGCGCGAAGGCCGCGTTCAATGGCTGAATCGCTGGCCGGAGTGTGATCGACCGGAATGAGCACTTCGTCCATTGTGACGTCGCCAGTCGCGAGTGAGACACATCCTCGACCGTCACCGGGAACGAACAGTGTTGGGACCGCAAGTTTTCGGGCGGCTTGCTGCCCCTTTGACGGCCGCAGCAACGCCGACAATCCACGGCGATCTTCTGTGGCCAGAACCAGCAGATCGATCGGGCGTTTGACTTCGTATCCGGCAATGGCACCGGCTATGTCACGCTCTTCTGCGATGACCTTCTCAATACCAACACCGATTTTCGCCACGTCCGCTTGACGTGCATCCGAGTCCAGCAATCCCCAGTTTTGCAGCGTCTGCCGAACACCGGGAAAGCGGTCCCACTCTGATCTTGTATCTTTGCCCACATGCAGAATGGAAAGCAGGGCTTTGTTTCTGATTGCCACTCGCAGGGCATGACCAAAAGCCAGATCAGCATGCGGCGAGAAATCAGTGGGGTGCAGAATGCACTGCGCAGGGTCGCTGTGAATCGTTGGTACTTCTACATCTGTCATTTCGCTGCTCTGCGCCTGTTCAGTTCAAATTCTCAGCCACTACGCCCAACTCTTGTACTCCTCGTGCCAGGCAAATGAAAGCAGAATGCGGCGGATGCACCCGGTTGGTTCAGCGTTGGCGAACAACCGCGTTGATCACTTCCAGCAGGCGTTCACTGTCCAGTGGCTTGTAAAGGAAATCGATCGCACCGTTGGCGAGATCCTGCGAGCGGGCCATTTTGTCGTCGAAAGCAGTGATGAAGACGATTGGACATTTTCTGTCCGCTTCACTGAGCTGAGTCTGAAGATCAAGGCCGCTTACGCCGGGCAAATGGACATCCAGAATCAGACATTCAGAATCCGTGGCCGGGTCGGCGGCAAGAAACTGTTCGGCAGACTCGTAGGCCGAAAATTCGTAACCTGCTGCTTTGATCAGCCGACTTAACGCCTTTCGCACGGATGGATCGTCGTCGACGACTGTGATCATGTCCAAAACTTTCTGCCTACAGCTCCGAGTGACCTCGCACACACGACTGCGCACGTTACGGGAAATCTATTCAGTGACCGGCCGTAGCACAGTACACTTTGGTGTAACACGCGCTCAGTTTGTCGACGTCGTGATACCCGCTCGTTCACACAGCAGGACGAGTTCGGCAACGGAAGCCACGCCTCTCCCAAGCGGCTGTCACCGCCAATACCGGCACTCAGAAAGTAGTTGAACGGAGTCGGATTTCCGTCACTGACAGAAAATCGCCCGAAAAATCCCCAGCCGCGCGGTGGTTTCACGGGGCCAGCAGTCCGCCGCTCACCAGGGAAGACCTTCACATATTGGTCGAAGCCGTAGTAGATTGTGTACGAATCTCGAAGTGTCGCCACACCGGGAGGTATCGGTGGATAACGGGCCCGAAGTGATGACCTGGCCGGATGGCGGGATGACGCCCTTCAAAGGCGAAAAAGGCACGACGTGGGAAGGCGGTTTCCGCGTTCCGATGGTCGTACGGTGGCCCGGAAAAATTCCAGCGGGCGTTGTGAACAACGAGATCGTCGCCGGCCTGGACTTTCTGCCAACGTTTGTCGCTGCGGCAGGCGGTCCGCAGGATCTGCCAGCGAGGCTCCGCGAAGGTTACGACGGTTACAAGGTTCACCTGGACGGATACAACCAGATGGATCTGCTGACCGGGAAAGGACCATCGCAGCGCAAAGAGATCATCTATTACGAGGGGACAACATTTCAGGCCATTCGTTACGGCAACTGGAAAGCCCATTTCATCGTCCAAAACGAAGGATGGTTTGGACCAAAGGAAAAACTGGGGGCACCCCTGTTATTCAATCTGCGGCAGGACCCGTACGAGAAAGCCGCAGAAGAGTCGATGAATTACGGCGAGTTTCTTGGAAAGAAGATGTGGGTCTTCGGCCCTGCCAGGCGGATCGCCCAGCGGCATCTCGGCACCTTTGCCGCATTTCCGCCGCGTACGCTATCGGTCCGCTCCAACGCTGCCGAAATGCAAGAAGAACTGCGCGAGGACGACGTTGGTCAGTAGCGAGATGAATTCACGCAAGGAAGAGTGGCGCAAGGATTTCTTCTACTTCTGAGAGGACATCGACAGTCGCGTGGCTCTGCTGAGCTGGAGGCGCTACTGTCGATCCAGGAGTCTGAAGGTTTGTTCTTGAAATGCGACGTCTGCGACCATTCAGGAAGTGACCAACGCCATGAAATCCGTCGTCGAAAAAGCACTCAAGCCAGTGCTGGTCATTGGTGGTCTTGCAACGGCCCTGGCGGGCTTTTACGCGTTCTTCCCACAGTTTGCCGTCGCGGAAATTGCGGGACTTGACTTCCGCCAGGAGTACACGATCTTCGTGCAGCACTGGGGAATCATGGTGGGGCTGATTGGTGTCATGATGGTGGCGGCGGCGTTCAAGCCGTCATGGGTCATGCCGGTCATGATTTACGGCGTGCTGGAGAAGGCGTTCATCGTGTATCTGGTGCTTTCCAATGTGAACGAAAATTATTCAAGAGGTTTTTGGGCGCCGGCCATCACGGACGGAATCATCGTGGTCTATTCGCTGCTGTACCTCTACTACTCCGGCAATAGTGACGGCAACACGGCTGTGACCGAAACTGCGGCAGAAAGTGAAAATCGGTAAACACGGACAGAGCGGACAATTGTGCATTTCGCGGGAACAGCGTCAGTGGTGGCACGGTCGGATCTGCTACCACTGAAACGAACCACTTCAACGTCAGAAAATGATGACATGAACACGGAACATGGCAATGCCAACGTTTCCGATAATCGTCTGTGGCAGCCCGTCACCGCCAGGTGGTTTGCCGTAATATTTGGAGCAGCGTTGTTGTATTCGATTCTGCGGTACCACATCGCAGGAGATGTTTCGTGGGCACATTTTCCGCTGTTCATTTTGAATAAAGTCACGTCCCTGGCGGCCGTAATTTTCGTGGCATGTTCTTATCTGATCGGACGGGTCATCAAATGGCACAACGACGACCCCCGAATAAAACTGGTCGTCATTAAGTTCTGTGGCTTGATGGGCTTTTCTCTGGCTGCCATTCACGCATTCTTCTCGGTGTGCCTTCTGAATCCTGCCTACTTCGGCAAATTCTTTGACGACGACGGTCGTCTGAATCTGGTCGGCGAAATGGGCTTGTGTGTTGGCATTGTTGCACTTTGGGCGCTGGCCATGCCGGCGATCACAACACTGCCCATGATGCCAAAGGCGATCGGTGGGATTCGCTGGAAACGCAGCCAGCGCATGGGCTACCTGTGCCTGAGTTTAGTGCTGGCCCATATGATTGTGTTTGGATGGAATGAATGGATGTCACCCGGTGAATGGCTATCTGGACTGCCACCGATAAGCCTCTGGGCTGCAATTGCCGCAACGATTCCGTTGGTTGCAAAGCTGCGGCAATTCTTGACGACATGAGCACGGCGCACCGGACAGCATTCCTGTTGACAGCTGCCATCGACAAAATGGGTAATCTGCAGTCAGTTTGCAAAGCGTCCGAGTCCTGACGGGAGGGCAAATAGTGACACCTTTGTCGATAGTGACGACGCTGGATTGCCGAATTTATTAGCAGGCGTCTTTCTGCGCGCAGCGTCTGCGCATCTCGTTCGTCAGGGTTGATTCTCTCGATGTGGCCTCGTCACAACACCATTCTTTTTAGCTTAATCTGTGGCGCCACGGTCGCATGCACGTTCTGCCTGCCCGTATGCGCTCAGCAATTGAAATTGACGTCCTGGGAAACTGAGACGTTTGCTGCCGGCCTGCGGACGATCGATAACGATACTCGAACAGACCATGTATGGTCTCGAAATCGGCCAATTCTGCCGAACCCGTTTGCGTCAGGAATCCAGCAGGCCTCGTTCCTGCAGACCGATACGCCAGGCATCCCTCAAATCGACGACGTGCAGGTGACGCCGGATTCTTCAGTTGAACTCGTCCCAATCGCTCAGCCGGATCTCGCGACCCGAGTGCAGGAACTTGAAGAATTGGTTGGCAAACTGTCAGACCCGGACGGTTCGCAGAATGATGAGTCCGTGACTTCGCGCCTGGACAATCTGGAATCTACGCTGAGCGAATCCGACGGCGAAGATTCCAAATTCATTGAAACGCTTTCTGATGACTCGCGTCGAATCTTCAACGGGCGAATTCACATTGATTCGTGGCAGAATCCAAAGTCGTCCCCAGGAATCAACGCGATTGAAACGGGGAGGTTTACGGACGATCCGGAGAATCGCCTGTTGATGCGGCGGGCACGTATCGGAGTGCGAGGAACAGTTCCGCCGGACAACATGTCGTATCGGCTGGAACTGGAATTCAGCGGCCAGGACGGAGGCCGAATTCGCGATGCCTGGTTGGCATGGGACGATCTTCCGATCCTGAATACTGTCCGCGCTGGTAACCAGAAGCGTCCGTACGGTCTGGATCATCTTGACAGCAGCAACTTCATGACATTTCTGGAACGGCCTCTGGTTGTCGATGCGGTGAATCATCAAAATCGGCGACTTGGCCTGGCATCCTACGGCGGCACGCCCGATCTTGCATGGAACTGGCAGGCGGGCGTGTTCAACATGGTGCCGATTCAGGATACCAATGACATTGTGGGGGACGAGCCTCAAACAGAGTTCGCCGGGCGAATCGCGAATACAGCATGGTACGACGAATTGTCGAATGGTCGAGGATATGCGCATTTCGCATTGGCTGGAACGCTGGCGTTTCCTGGCGGAAAAGAACCCTACAACCAGTCTCAGTTTCGTACACAACCCGAAGCAATAACCGAATCTGACTGGCTCGACACGGGGCAGATTGACGGTGCCGAGTCCTATCAACTGTGTGCCCTTGAAACGGTCATTAATGTCGGGGCATTGCAGTTGACTGGCGAATGGATGCAGGTCTGGATGCAGCGTGACCACGGATTTGGCAGCGATCTCTCGTTTCACGGTGGCTACGTTTCCCTTTCGTACTTTCTGACCGGGGAGCACATTCCCTGGAATCGCAAGATCGGAATCATGGGGCGCGTGAGGCCTTTGGAAAACTTCTTCAGTCTGGACACATGCAATGGAGGCCGAGGCAGAGGGTGGGGCGCGTGGCAGGTGGCGATACGGTTTTCGCAAGCAGACTTCAGTGACCACGACATACGCGGCGGCGTTGGCGAGAGTCTGGCGCTGGCATTGAACTGGTATTGAACTGGTATTGGAACGCCAACACGCGTCTGCAGTTCAACTACATCTTCGGCCAGATCGACGATCGCCGTACCACGCTGACAAACGGCATGACCCCAGTCGTCTCGGGCGACTACGAGCTCATGGGCACAAGATTCATGATTGATTTCTAAGTCGGTGGTGCCACGAGCGTTTGAGTCAAGGTGCAGAACCGCTGTTCCATGTCGCTCAGAGTTCCTGACGTATTTTCACACCCCCGACCACGAAACCGCACACAGTTCGTGTCGTCGGGTTGCCGATTGTGAAAATGCATACCATGATGCGTGATATGCTGGAAGAAGTTTTGGTAGCGCCAATAAACTTCACAGTGTCATTGTACGCAAACCCATACCCCCGCCCGTTCGTGAGAGTTCGGTATGAATCATAGCAAACAAACTTCTCGTCGCTCCTTTCTGAAGTCTTCTGCTGCCCTGGCAGCGCCGATGATCATTCCGGCTACTGCGCTCGGACGAGCTCCGGGACGAGCTGCCGCCAGTGAACGTCTTTCGGTCGGTCTGATCGGAACCGGAAAGATGTGCAGCGGCTATCACATGAATACGCTGCTCGGCTTTGACGATGTGCAGATCACCGCCGTGTGCGATGTGGACACGAATCGACGGGAAATCGCCAAACAACGAGTTTCAGAAAAGTACGGACAGAAAACCGACGATACGGGCTGCGACGCGTACAACCATTTTCGAAAAATCATTGAACGGGATGACATCGACGCGATCCTGATCGCTGCTCCGGATCATTGGCACGCCATCCCAATTATTGAAGCGTGCCAGGCTGGCAAGGATGTGTACTGCGAAAAACCATTGACTCTCACCATTCTGGAAGCCAAACGGTGCATCGATGCGGTTCGCAAACACGGCCGAGTTCTGCAGACGGGCAGCCAGCAGCGCAGCAGTGTGTTCGGACCGTTTCGCAAGGCCTGTGAATTCGTCCGCAGCGGGCGGATTGGAAAAATCCAGAAGGTAACCGTTGGCGTAGGCGGTCCCAGCAAGTGGTGTGACCTGCCGGAAGAAGAATTGGAACCGGGGCTGGACTGGGACATGTGGCTGGGCCCTGCAGCACAGCGACCGTACAACTCGGCGTTAAGTGCGCGAGGTGGGATCTCGAAACCGTGGGGACAGTGGCGACAATATCGCGAGTATTCCGGTGGTGGCCAGACGGACATCGGAGCTCACCACTATGACATCGCTCAGTGGGCACTGGGCATGGACGAATCCGGCCCCGTGGAAATTAACCCGCCCTCAGATCCTTCGACTGGAACGGGAGTTCAGTACATCTACGAAAACGGAATTGAGATGTTTCACGGTGGTCCCAGTGGCATTACATTTCACGGCACGGACGGAACGTTGCGTGTCGACCGTGGTCACCTGAGTTCCGATCCGGAAGACGCCACCAAAGAACCACTCGGCGAAAAGGAAGTGCATCTGTACAACTCGCCGGGACATCACCGAGACTGGCTAAACGCCATTCGCGACCGCAGTCGCCCTGTGGCAGATGTGGAGATCGGTGCCCGCAGTGCAACCGTGTGCCACCTGGGCAATCTGGCATACTGGCATGGACGCAGCCTGAAATGGGATCCAAAGAACTGGAACTTCGGCGATGACAAAGAGGCCAACTCGTGGATGGACTATGAACGTCGTGATCCGTGGCAGCTGCCGAAGGTCTAGCGACAACGACGGCTGAAAACGGCAGTGCATGCGACAGGTTGTCGCTAAGTCAGTAGGCCGTGACCGAGCGAAGCGCTGTTCCGGCACCCACCATTCCGGCGCGGGTCACGCGTTGCATTCATCGCATTGCCGGAGCGGCGTCGCTGAGGCATCCTGGATGCCGGCCTACTTTGGTCCCGGAGGGACCGTCGCACGTAGCCATGGGCGGATTGCAGTGGCGGAAGTTATGCAGACCACACATTGAAAGCAGAAAGAGTACGCCCCTACTTCTTCTTCCGTTTTGCCCGTGATTTCGGGATCGGTTTGATCATTACGATTTCCGCATCGTTTTGCAGTTGAGGACCACGCGTCGATCGACCGTTGCTGATAATCTGGCTCAGCATGTCCTTCATTTGTGCGACTCGATCCGGATGTTCGGCTTGAAGGTTCTTTGTTTCGCCGGGATCGTCCGCCAGATTGAACAATTGAATCGGCGGCATCTTTGACATATCCAATCGTCCTGGTCGCGGGTCACTCCATCCGCCGGACCCCGGGCACAGGCAGAGTTTCCAATCGCCATCGCGGACCGCAAACTGGCCGCCTATGGATTGCGATACGATGGACGTTCGCTGCCCTGGAAGAGCGGCGGTGCTGTCTTCCCCCAACAGTACGGGTAGGAAAGACACGCTGTCCTCGCCGCCGTCTTCAGCAACCTTCGCCCCCACGATCTGTGCCGCGGTTGCCAGCAAGTCAAGTTGTCCAACCAGTTGATCCGTTCGCGAACCGGCTTTCACCTTGCCAGGCCAGCGCGCCAGGAAGGGCACTCGATGACCTCCCTCAAAGATGTCTGCCTTGTGACCACGGTAGATGTAGTTTTGATCATGGCCAGCTGCTTCGAGTTCCGGGATCTTTGCGGCGGGTGAGCAACCATTGTCGGTCGTAAAAATGACCAGAGTGTTTTCAGCGATCCCATTGTCGTCGATCGCTTTGAGAACCTGTCCGACCGTCCAATCGACCTGCATGGTGAAGTCGGCGTACTTATTGATCCCGCTTTTGCCTTCCCATTCGCCTGTCGGCACGATCGGTGTGTGCGGCGCGTTCAGTGGAAAATAGACAAAGAACGGGCTGTCTGATTTTGCTTTGTCGTTAATGAACTGAACGGTTTCTTTCGTGATCGTGGGCAACACATCCACGGCCTCAAAACCTGCGGCCGCAGGCCCTTTGCGGTGAAACGCTTTTTCAACGGTCGCTGGTTCGGTGGGAGTTCGATTGCGGACGTAAACGTAGGGCGGCATATCCAGTGACGCACTGATTCCAAAGAAGTAATCGAAACCAAGATCGCACGGGCCATTCTGAATCTCGCCAGCGTAATCGACGTCCCATCCCGCCTTGAAGCCGCCCGAGAAATTGCCGCCATCATTCGCCGTGCCACCTGCCTTTAACGGCCAGTCCCAGCCGAGATGCCATTTCCCGATGCAGGCCGTTGAATAGCCATGTTGCTTCAGCAGTGACGCCACCGTTAAACGGCCGGGCGAGATCAGCGGTTTGGAGAATCCGCCCAGGACACCCTTTTGCAGATGAGTCCGCCAGTGGTATCGCCCCGTCAAAACCGAATACCGTGTCGGTGTACAGACGGACGAAGAAGAATGCCCATCGGAAAAGATCATGCCCTCCTTCGCAATCCGGTCAATATTGGGAGTTGGAATCTTCGATTCCGGATTCAATGCAGAAACATCACCGAAGCCCTGATCATCCGCCATGATGAAAATGATATTCGGGTTCGTTGCAGCAGCAAGGCTGCTCGTGGCCACAGCGCAATACAGGACGCAGAAAACAGCTCGGACGTTTCGCATGATGAATCTCAGGAAGGTTTTTCAGTGAGTAAGTGGTCTGGACAATTCTAGAGACTCATTCCTGCAATTGGGATCACAACAGGTTCATTAACGCAGAATTACCTGCGTCGGTTTTTGCGAATCGTCCGCAATTGACAGTTGGTTACACTCAGTTTGCAGCTGGCAGGCCGGCGTCAGAATGGGCAATCGAACGAGGACGTATCATGTGGATCCATGTTCAGGCAGTCACACGATTGGTTTTCATATTTGGGCTGGCACTGCCAGCCCTCAGCGAAACTTACGCTGACGATGCTCTCTCGGCACAAGTTGACGCCATGTTCGCGACATACGATCGAGCCGATTCAGCCGGCTGCGCCGTTGGCATCGTGAGTCATGGTGAACTGATCTACAGCAACGGCTTCGGCTCGGCCAATCTGGATCACGAGGTTGCGAATACGCCGCAGACAATCTTCGAGATCGGCTCCTTTGCAAATCGTTCACGTGTGCCTGTATGGCAATCCTGCTGGACCAGGGGAAAATCTCACCGGACGACGACATTCGCCGTTACGTGCCGGAGATGCACAAATTCGATCCGCCCGTCCGGATTCGCCACATGATCCGCTGTCGCAGCGGCATCTGGGCGCAGTGGCATATTGCTCAGTTGGCGGGATGGTACGCCGAACCCACCGAAACGCCGTATACGCAGAACGACCTGTTGACGCTGCTTTCGGGGCAGAAGACGCTGCCATTTGAACCGGGCTCGCAATTCTCCTACAGCACCTGCGACTATTTTCTGATGGGGATTATTGTCGAACGGGTGACGGGTCTGTCACTGGCAGATTTCGCAAAGAAGAATCTATTTGAACCACTTGGCATGTCCAGTACCTTCATTATGGAGGCCCCGGCACAAATCGTGAAACGTCGGGCCGTTGGTTACCAGCAAACCAACGGCCAGTGGCATCAGTGGACTCAGAGTTCTGCGGGGCCCGGCGGGCGAGGGCTGTACACCTGCGTGGACGACCTCTATCGATGGGACCAGAACTTCTATGACAATCGCTTGTCCTCGGGGAGGTGTTTCTCTGAGTTCATCACGGAAGGCACGTTGCTGGGCAACCGCAACGTGTTGGATGCCAAACCGCCCGGAACGTATCGCGGCGTGAAGAGAATTCAGTTTACGGGTGGAATGCCAGGGTACGTCTCAGCCATGACGCAGTTTCCCGATCAGCAATTCACGGTGATCTGCCTGTGCAATAATTCAACGATTGCGCCTTGGCAGATCAATTCTCGTATTGCCGATCTGTACCTTGCAAAGGAACTCGAACCGGTGCAGAAGAAAAACGACAGTGAGGCTGTCCGTCGAGCACAGGACAAAGAGGTCGAACTCGATGAAGCGAAACTTCGAAACAAGACTGGTGCTTTTCGATTGCGAGCCGATGGACGCATCTGGAAGACAGTATTTCGAGACGGCCAGCTGATGGTCATCGACCACCTGAATAAGGCCACTCCACTGATCCCCATGGGCCGCGACCGATTTCAGCCTGTCGGAGGCTTCTTCCACGAGACTGCCAGGTTTGAATTTACGCGAACGTCACCCGAGTCTCCGTTTTCACTGACGAGCAGATGGAATGGCGGGACGGTCAGGATGGATCGCGTTGACCTTGTTGAGCCAGGTTCCGCACAACTGACAGACTACGAAGGCCAGTTTCTCAGCCACGAGTTAGCGGCGACATACCGTTTCAGGGTTGCCGACGGAAAACTGTTGTTACGGGTCAATAATCTCGGATGGGTGCCACTTGATCCCACGGTTCAGGACCAGTTTGTGCCAGGCATCCGTCAAAACCACGACAATCGAGTCTTCACATTCAAAAGGAACCAGCAGAATCAGGTCACCGAAATGTTTGTAAAGCTCTGGCGCGTCAAAGGCGTGTCGTTCGCGAAACGCCGAAATACAAAATGATTGTTCATTCGCCGTGCAAGTGAGTCGGCGACAAAGACAGGCAGCAGAAACCAGCAAGACCTGAACCAGTTTGGCGATCCCCCTTCCACATGCACAACGTGAAAGACAATGCAGTGGCGATCTGCCGCTGACTTTCGATAGAATGCGGACTTCCCTTGACGTATCGTTTCAATCCACAGGACTCGTTCGATGAGGTGTGGTTTCGTGCAGAAACAATTGCTGATCACGTCAACGCTGCTGATGGTCGCGTTGTGTCCGATCGGGGTGCGGGCGGATGGTGAAAAACGTGAACTGACATTCGACAAGGACATTCTTCCCATCTTTCGGGCCAGGTGTATCCGCTGCCATGCAGGTGTCGAACCGAAAGCCGGACTGAATCTGACCAGTCCGTCATCGCTGTTGACTGGTGGTGATTCCGGAGCAGCATTGCGAATTCGGGCAGCAGAATTCAGTCTGCTGTACGAAAAAATCAGTTCCGGAAAAATGCCCCCCGTCGGACAGAAGGTGACGGCGGAAGAAAGGGGACTCATCCGCAAGTGGATCAACGACGGGGCCAGCGGTGTCAGTAACGCGGCCGTCGTTGATCGTTCGGCCGATGTGACGGAAGTCGAGCACTGGTCATTTCATCCACCGGTTCGGCCGGACGTCCCCCGGGTGCGGCAGGCGGATCGCGTCCAAAACCCCATCGACGCATTCGTCCTGCAGCAACTTGAAGAACAGCAACTGACGCTGGCCCCGGCAGCAGATCGTCTGACACTTCTGCGCCGCGCAACCTTTGATCTGACGGGATTGCCTCCGGCACCGGATGACGTCGAAGAATTCATGGGCCCTGATGATTCCGGCGACTACGAACGCCTGGTCGAAGACCTGCTGGCCAGTGAACATTATGGAGAACGCTGGGGGCGTCACTGGCTGGACGTGACCGGGTATGCTGAATCAGCGGGAATTCTCAGCGAAGACCGAGAGCTGCCGTTGGCATGGCGGTTTCGGGATTATGTGATTCGTGCGTTCAACAGCGACAAAGCTTACGACCGTTTTCTGCAGGAACAGATTGCCGGCGATGACCTGACGGACTACTGGACAGCTTTTGAATCGGAC